>JGI20166J26741_10892226_pt1 | contig 14848 bp, 9 predicted proteins | sample TergutCu122P5_FD_26741 | JGI IMG/M metagenome (IMG submission 26741)
CGGAGTACGTCAAAGATAAATTCGGCTGCAAAGAGGCGGACGGGGCATGGCTTGCCGAAAGGGTATGGGAGCCCGGCCTTGCGAAAGTTCTTGCCGAGAGCGGCATAAGATACACAGTGCTTGACGACGCGCATTTTGCGTCAGCCGGAATGGATCCGGAATCTTTAAGGGGTTATTACACTACGGAAGATCAGGGCTCGTCGATCAACATATTTCCTATAAGCCAGAAACTGAGGTATATGATACCTTTTCAGGATGTGGACAACACCGTAAAATATTTTAAATTTCTGGCTTCTCAGCCTTCCGAGACAAATCCCGTTATAGTGATGGCAGACGACGGAGAAAAATTCGGCATGTGGCCGGGCACCAATAAACACGTCTATGAAAACGGATGGCTTGAGAGATTTTTGACGGCCATTGAGGAAAACTCGGATATAGTCGAGACTGCGAGTTTTTCGGACGTATTGAAAACGCAGAACTCTTCCGCAAGAGTTTATCTGCCGTGCGCTTCTTACTTTGAAATGTCGGAGTGGTCTCTTCCGAGTGTGCCGCAGCAGAAGTTTGAGGATGTTTTAGGCAGATACGGCGGGGACGCCGAAGCCAGAACATTTTTGCGCGGCGGTTTTTGGAGGGGCTTTCTTACAAAATACGAAGAAGCGAACAATATGCACAAGAAGATGCTTTATGTGAGCGGCAAAATAGAAAAAATATCGGAAAGCGGCAAAAGAGTTCCAGAAAGAGTCAGAGGCAGTCTTTATGCGGGGCAGTGCAACTGCGCTTACTGGCACGGCGTTTTCGGCGGCCTGTATCTTCCGCATCTGAGAAATGCCGTGTACAAAAAGCTTCTCAGGGCAGAATCTTTCTACGTCAAGACAATGCTTAAAAAGCCGGGATGGAACCGCTTTGATTTCGACTGCGACGGCTGCGACGAATATTTGTACGAGAGCGCAGGGCAGAATCTGTACGCAAAGCCGTCTTGCGGCGGAACGATTTTCGAATGGGATTTGTTTAAAATTAAACATAATCTTCTCGACGCGCTTACAAGAAGATACGAGGCGTACCATAAAAAACTCAAGGACAATATATCGAACGCCGTAATCGCAAATGACGACGATCATGAAGTCCGCACGATACACAGCGATCAGGTAAAAGTCAAAGAAGCCGGCTTGGATAAATATCTCGTTTATGACGCTTACAGAAGAAGTTCGCTTGCCGATCATTTTTTAGCCAACGGAATCAGCCGTGAAGATTTTTCTTTCTCAAGATACGAGGAGCTGGGAGATTTTGTTTCCGGAAAATACAACGCCGTCGTAAAAGACGGCAAGCTTTTTCTCGGAAGAAACGGAAAAGTCGGCGGCAATGACGTCTCCGTTATAAAAATTATCACGCCGCGCACCGAAGGGTATCTGGCGGAATATATAGTAAAAAACAACTCGGCCGAGACTCTTGATTTTTGTTTTGCTCCGGAACAGATTTTTGCGTTTTCATCGAAAACGGGAGAGGATACGGCCGATCTTAAAAAGATCTCCGAATGGAAGAGATACGACGAGTTTTTAAAAATAACGGTAGAATTGAAGATGCCTTTTAAATGCGATTTGTTCGTCTGCCCCGTGGAAACAATTTCAAATTCCGAGAACGGATATGAAAAAACGTATCAGGGCACGTCGGTGACGCCTTTGGTCAGATGTCTCATGCGCCCGGGGGAAGATCAGACATTTTCGCTTGAGACATCGGTAATAAACGAATAAAGTTTGGAGTTTGAAGTGTGGAGTGTGAAGTTAATGTGTTTTCGCTATGCGAAAACCTGTTAATAGGTTTATGGGACATTGTCCCCGAAACACGACAACTCCGCTCTTCACACTGCCGTTAAACTCCACACTATAGGTATTAGGTATTATGATAACAAGCGTATTTCTTCTTGCTTTTATTGCGGTTCTTTGCAGTTTGGACGTAACTGCCTTCGGGCAGTTTATGTTGTGCCGTCCTATTTTTTGCGCGCCGCTTTTCGGCTTCATAATGGGAGACATAAATACGGGACTGTGGATAGGAATGATTTCCGAGATGGTTTGGATTAAGGCTATACCGATGGGCGTTGCGGTGCCGATAGACATAGCGTCGATAAGCATAATGGCCACTTACTGGTCATGCAAATATTTTAAGGGAACTCACGAGGCTGCGATGTGGGCGATGGCTCTGGCGATACCGTTTGCGTTTTTTTACAGAGAAATAGACGTTTACGGAAGAAATTTCAATATCAGGATAATGCACTGGGTTGAAGACGGCATAAACAAAAATAAAGAAAGCAGAATAAACTGGGGGCTGTTTTGGGGTTTGTTCTTTTCTGCCGCCAGGCTGTACGCGTTTTATTTGTTCGCTATGACGCTCGGCGGATTAATATTTCAGCTTGTATATTGCCAGTTCCCGGCTTTTGTAGTCGGAGGCTTCAAAAAGGCGTGGAGTCTGCTTCCGATTCTGGGCTTTGGGGCGGTTTTGTACAATTTCAGGAACATAAAGATTCCGTTTATGAAAAAGTGACCCGATAAATAAAGTTTGGAGTTTAGCAGCAGTGTGGAGAGTGGAGTTGTCGTGTTTCGGCTAAGCCGAAACTGATTAGTAGGTTTTCGCAAAGCGAAAACTCATTCACTCCACACTTCACACTCCAAACTCAATACTGTTTTTAGAAGGAAAAATGGCTAAAGCGTATCTGTATTCCAAGATGTTTTTTAAAACGTTTTTTTTGCAGGCTCTCTGGAATTTCGAGAGGCTGCAGAACATAGGTTTTTTATTCGTGCTAAAGCCTTTTCTTGACAAGATTTATTCCGACAAAGAAAAGAGAAGAGAAGCTCTTTTGCGCCATACGGGATTTTTCAATACTCATCCGTACATGGCGAACGTCATCATCGCGATAACCGCCAATATGGAGCAGCAGGCCGCGGACGGCAATCTTGACGACGTTAAAAAGATTAATCTCGTCAAAAGCACGATGGCCGGCCCTCTTGCGGCCATAGGAGATTCGTTTTTTTGGGGGACTCTCAGGCCGGTAGCGGCGTTCATAAGCATTTTTTTCGTGATACTGTTTTCAAGAGGACTTGATCAGAAATTTCCGGCGTTCAGCATAATGATACCTCTGATTTTTATCTTCATTTACAATATTGTGCATCTGCCTTTAAGGTATTGGTTTTTGTTCATAAGTTTCAAACTGGATAAGGAAAGCATAGCTTTCATATCTAAGCTGGAGTTTAAATTTTTATGGGAGATGGCCAGATATTTCGGATTGATTATTATCGTGGCGTCGTTGTTTTTTTACTTTAATATTTTCGGTTTCGGCCCGGGGAACACAATCTTTTTTGCAAATGCGGTTCCCGACGCGCTTGTTTACGGAATAGTGCTTGTGCTTGCAACGCTGCTGGGCAGGTTCAGCGCCAATTTTATGTTTTACAGCGTAATTTTGCTGTGCATAGCGATGTCGTATTTAGGATTATAAAAATGACAGAGAGAGTTATCAAGGTTTTAAATAAGATGGGGCTTCACGCGAGGCCTGCGGCTATGCTTGTGCAGACCGTCGCAAAGTTTAGTTCAAACGTCAAAATTCTAAAAGAGAGTTTTGAAGTTGACGCAAAAAGCATTATGGGCGTTATGACTCTGGCCGCAGGGCCCGGGTGCGAATTGAAATTTGTGTCTGACGGGCCGGATGAAACCGAAGTGTTGGACGCCGTGGAACAGTTGTTTAATTCAGGTTTTGAAGAGTTGAGGTAGAAAAATTATGGCCCAGAACAGCAATGTGGTGTTAAAAGGCGTAGCGGCGTCTGCCGGCATAGTTATAGGCAAAGCGTTTCTTCTTGAAGACGATGATTTTTGTCTCATAGAGAGACAGCTTCCCAGGCATGTCAGAGCCGCCGAACTGAAGCGGCTTGAAGACGCTCTGGAAAAAACCAGAGCAGAGTTCAGGACTGCTCACGATAAAATAAACGAGGTGCTCGGCGAAAATTACGCCAAGATAGCCGACGTGCATCTTCTCATACTTGACGACCCCGTCATGAAAAACGACGTGTCCAAGCTTATAAACGACGGCGTAAACGCCGAGTTTGCGGTATATAAGGTTTTGGACAAAATAATAGCTTCTTTCGACGCTATGAAGGACGAGTATTTCAGGGAAAGAAAACAGGATATACAGGACGTAAGCAAAAAAATAATCAATAACCTCCTCGGCAAAGAAAAAAGAACTCTGGCCAGCCTCAACGACGATTCGATAGTCATAGCGCACAATCTTACGCCGGCCGATACGGTTGCGATAAGAGAGAAGTTCGTAAAAGGTTTTGCCACGGATATCGGCGGGAAAACTTCGCATACGGCAATTGTGGCGCAGGGGCTTGAGATCCCCGCGGTTGTCGGATTAAAAAACATCTCGGCTCAGGTAAAAAACGGAGAGACGGTAATAGTTGACGGAAATAAAGGCGAAGTGATTTTAAAGCCGAGCGAAGAGATAATCGAGAAGTACAAAAAAGAATGTACGCTTCAGGCGGAGAGAGTAAAAGAGCTTGCCAAACTTAAAGATCTTCCGGCTGAAACTTCAGACGGACACAAAGTCGCAATCCTGGCCAATATAGACAATCCTCACGATATGAGCTCCGTAAACAAAAACGGAGCAGGCGGCATAGGGCTCTACAGGAGCGAGTTTTTATTTTTCAACAGAAACAACATGCCGTCGGAAAACGAGCATTACCAAAACTACGGAAAAGTCGCAAAAGCCGCGCCGGACAAAGAAGTCGTAATAAGGACTATAGACTTGGGCGGCGACAAACTCGCCGGCATGGGTCTGTTTGACATGCAAAAAGAGCAAAACCCTTTTATGGGGCTCAGGGCTATAAGACTTTGCCTGAGATATCCGGAGATTTTTATAGATCAGCTGAAAGGGATACTGCGCGCTTCGTCGGCAAATAAGAATATAAAGATTATGTATCCGATGATATCCGGTTTGGGCGAGCTCAGGGAAGCCAACAAAATACTTGAAAAAGTGAAAGCCAGCCTGAGAGCCGAAAAAGTAAAGTTTAACGAAGATATAGAAGTAGGCGTTATGATAGAGGTTCCTTCGGCGGCCGTCATAGTCGAAGAGATAGCGAAAGAGGTTGATTTTATCTCTATCGGTACAAATGATCTTATACAATATACTCTCGCGGTTGACCGGGTCAACGAAAACGTCGCGCATCTTTACGACCCGCTCCATCCCGCGATTTTAAGGCTTATAAAAAACATAATAGACGCAGGGCACTCCGCGGGAATAAAAGTCGCCATGTGCGGAGAGATGGCCGGAGATCCCGATTTTACGGTTGTTCTCTTGGGGCTTGGGCTTGACGAATTCAGCGTCTCCGCGCCGCAGATTCCTAAAGTTAAAAAAGTAATAAGAAGCGTCTCTTTTGCAGATTCAAAAGCCGCAGCCGAAGAGATGCTCAAATGCCGCGACAAAGAAGGCATCGCCAAGGCGATGAAAAAAATTAAAAACGACTGATGCTGGGAAGCTGAGAAGTTGGGAAGCTGAGCAACTGCAACAACAAAGTCTTGGTCTTTGCTCAACTTCCCAGCTTCTCAGCTCTCTCAGCTTCTATCAGGGACAACATGGAAAGCAACATAAGAAATTTTTGCATAATAGCGCACATAGACCACGGCAAAAGCACTCTGGCGGACAGGCTGCTCGAATATACCGGAACTATCTCTAAAAGAGAGATGAAGGACCAGATACTCGACGGCATGGAGCTTGAAAGAGAGCGCGGCATAACCATAAAAGCCAAGGCCGTCAGAATGAACTATAAGGACAAAGACGGCAAAGAATATGTGCTCAACCTCATAGACACGCCCGGACACGTTGATTTTACTTATGAGGTCTCAAGGGCGCTCGCCGCGTGCGAAGGCGCGATTTTAGTTATAGACGCGACGCAGGGCGTTGAAGCCCAGACTCTTGCAAATACCATGCTTGCAAAAAACGCTCATTTAAAAATAATTCCCGTCATAAATAAAATAGATCTTCCGACGGCGGACGTTGACAGCGCGTACGAACAGATGAAAGAAGGTCTTGACGTTGACGCCGAGCCCATACTTGCAAGCGCCAAAGAAGGAATAGGAATAGGCGAGATAGTCGATTCGGTCATAGCTAACGTTCCTCCGGCGAAAGTAATCGAAGACGAGCCTCTTTCCGCAATTATTTTCGATTCTTTTTACGACTCTTACCGCGGCGTTATAGTCATAGTAAGAGTTTTTGAAGGCAGGATACGCAAAGGCATGAAAATATCTCTTATGGCTTCCGGCGCCGAGTATGAAGTCCTTGAAGCCGGATACATGAGAATAAAGATGGTTGAAGCGGACGAACTCTCTTCGGGCGAAGTCGGATATGTTGTTGCGGGAATAAAAGACATACACGATATAAAAATAGGCGATACGATAACCGAAAAGACTAATCCTACGACGCATCCGCATCCGGGTTATAAAGAGATACATCCTTTTGTTTTTGCCGGTCTTTACCCCAACAGCACTTCGGAATACGACGGTTTAAAGACGGCTCTTGAAAAGCTCAGGCTATCGGATTCTTCTTTGGTATATGCTCCTGAGACTTCGGTTGCCCTCGGGTTTGGGTTTAGGTGCGGTTTTCTCGGTTCGCTTCATCTTGAAATAGTTAAAGAGAGGCTTGAAAGAGAGTTCGGTCTGAGCCTGCTTGTCACAGCTCCGAACGTCGTATATAAAGTGAAAGTCAAAGATGCCGTGTTTACAATAGATAATCCGGCAAAATTTCCAAATAACGCCGATATAAGCGAGATTTGGGAGCCGTACGTCGAAGCTACTATAATATGTCCGGCGGAATATCTCGGCGCGCTGCTTGACCTGTGCCAGAAAAGAAGAGGCAGGCAGATACAGCTGAAGTACATGAACACGAAAATAGTGGTCATGAAATATCATCTTCCGCTTGCAGAGATCATAGTCGGTTTTTACGACGCGCTCAAATCGGTTTCAAAGGGTTACGCCTCTTTCGATTACGAGCACATAGCTCCGCAGCAGGGGGATCTTGTAAAGCTTGAGATAATGATTAACTCCGAAGTCGTGGACGCTTTTACCATAATTACTCATCAGGATAAAGCGCAGTCTGCCGCTCATTTCCTTACGGAAAAATTGAGAGGAATAATACCGAGGCACATGTTTGAAATTCCGATACAGGCCAAAGTCAACAATAAGATAATCGCAAGGGAAAATATATCCGCGGTACGCAAAGACGTTTTGGCCAAATGTTACGGCGGCGACATAACGAGAAAACGCAAGCTGCTAGAGAAACAGAAAGAAGGAAAACGCAAGATGAGGCAGTTCGGCAGGGTCGAAATCCCTCCGGAAGCCTTTGTCGCGGTTTTAAAAATAGACGAATAATAACGGACGATGCAAAGATGCGAGGATGCGAAGATGCCATGTAACGACAGAAGGGTGCAAAAAAAATACAAACTGACATTGTTTTTACCTCGCCTCTTCGCCTCTTCGCATCTTGGCGTCATTTTTTAAGGAGATGTTATATGTCAATGGAACTGAAGTTGTTTTTGGCGGGGTGCATTCTTTTTGTCGTAGCCATGTTGATGAAGGCGAGCAGAAATCATTTTAAGACGAAAGTCTCGCAGAGCCTTTTTAAAAACGTATATTCGTGGGTTGATACACTTTGGACGGCTTTGATAATCGCGTCGTTTTTGATGTTTTTTTTCATACAGGCATTTAAAATTCCGTCCGGCAGCATGAGAAATACTTTCTACGAAGGCGACCATCTTTTTGTAAACAAATTTATATACGGTTTTCATATTCCGTTCAGCGACGGAAAGAGATTTGCCGCCTTAAAAAGTCTTGCGCCCGGAGATATAGTAGTTTTCACGTGCCCTCCTTCCGCGCTGACAGTTTCGGAGAGAGAAGCCAAAATCACCAAGGATTATATCAAACGATGCGTCGCAGTCGGCGGCGATACGGTTGAGGTAAAAGACAAAAAACTTTATGTCAACGGCATCCCTGTTGACGAGCCGTACGTAAACTTCGGCGATCCCAATGTTTATCAGAGCTTTAATCTGTTTAACGATGCGGCCGAGTATCAGAAAGCTTGGGAAGACGGAAAGTTCAACTCCATTCCGCCTAATTTCATAAGAGATAATTTCGGTCCCGTTACGGTGCCCCAAGGATGTTACATGATGATGGGAGATAACCGCGACTACTCTTTTGACTCGAGATTTTGGGGGCCATTGCCGGACAAATACATAAAAGGCAAAGCATTATTTTTGTACTGGCCGCTTCAAAGAATAAGACTTGTTTAACGACAGAGTGAAGATTGAAGAGTGGGGAGTGAAGATAAGACGAACAAATGCTTTTGCCGTATCTTCACTCCTCACTCTCAACTCTTCAATCTTTTTTACAGGGGGTTCAAATGTCTTGGATTGCATGGTTGGTTGCCGCAATAGTTCTTGTTATTTTAGAAATTTCTACTCCGGGAATTTTTTTCTTTCTTAGTCTTGCCGTGGGAGCTTTTGTTGCTGCAATAGCCGCATATTTCGGCGTCTCGCACTGGATTGACTACATAATTTTTGCCGTCGTGTCAATTCTGTCGATATTTACCGTCAGGCCGCTTTTTAAGCGTTATTTTAAAAGAGCCGAAACCGCAAAGTCGAATGTTGACGCCTTGATAGGCGCCGAAGCCATGGTTACGGCGGGTATATCTCCGTCAAAAGACGGCTTTGTCAAAGTCATGAGCGAGATTTGGCTTGCAAATTCCGACGAAGAAATAAAAGAAGGCGAAAAAGTAAAAGTAATTTCCGTAAGCGGAACGAAGCTGTTTGTAAAAAAATAAAAAAGAGTGAAGAGTTGAGAGTGAGGAGTGAAGATACGGCAAAGGCGTTTATTTAGTCTTATCTTCACTCTCCACTCTTCAATCTCCACTCTGTCGTTAAAAGGGGGCTTAAAATGTTGCCAGTTATCGTTGTTTTAGTGTTTTTCGCAGTGATTTTTGTCGCGAGCTCGATAGTAATCATCCGCCAGTATGAAAAGGGTCTTATTGAAACTTTGGGCAAATATTCGGGGACAAGGTCTTCCGGCCCGAATATTATCGTTCCGATATTTCAGAGAATTATCAGAGTTGATATGAGAGAGCGCGTTATCGATGTTCCGCCGCAGAGCGTTATCACGAAAGACAACGTCTCGGTTGTAGTTGACGCTATCATTTACTTTCAGGTTACGGATCCCGTCAAAGTCGTTTATAACATCGAGAACTTTGCTCTTGCCGCGCTGAAGCTCGCGCAGACTAACTTGAGAAACGTTATCGGAGATATGGAGCTTGACAGCACTCTTACCGCCAGAGGAAAGATCAACGCTCAGCTCAGGGAAGTTATGGATGAAGCTACCGACAAATGGGGCGTTAAAGTTACAAGAGTCGAAATCCAGAAGATCGATCCGCCGCGCGATATTACCGACTCAATGTCAAAACAGATGAAAGCCGAAAGAGAAAAAAGAGCCAACATTTTGGAAGCCGAAGGTTTGAGGCAGGCTGCCATTTTGAAAGCCGAAGGCGCGAAGCAGGCGGTGATTCTTGAAGCGGAAGCCATGAAAGAAAAGCAGGTTCTTGAAGCTACGGGACAGGCGGAAGCTATTAAAAAAGTAGCCGATGCAGAAAAGTACCAGATAGAAATAGTCTATAGCGCTATTCACGCCGGCAATCCGACAAACGACCTTATAGCCGTTAAATATCTTGAGGCTCTGGGAAAAGTGGCGGACGGCCAGGCGACAAAGATATTCCTGCCGCTTGAAACAGCCGGAGTAACCGCTTCCATAGGCGGAGTGGCAGAGCTCTTTAAGGATCCATCTAAAATAGCGAAAGCAATATCTGCGGATAAAAAGTAATCAATTCACATACAAAAAGCGCCATTTCCTTAACGGAGTGGCGCTTTTTGAATTGGACGGCCATGACAGGACTATACATACATATTCCTTTTTGCAGAAAAAAATGTTTTTACTGCGACTTCTTTTCCGTAGAATACGGCGAGTCGGCTGCAGATTCCTATATTGACGCGCTTTTGTCGGAAGCTGCCGCTTGCGGCAAGCGCGGTATTGAAACCGTTTATTTCGGCGGCGGAACTCCTTCCGTGTTGTCCGAACCCCAGATTAAAAAACTTCTTGAAGGGCTTAATGATATTTTTGATTTTTCCGGAAACGCATCGGAAATTACCTTTGAAATGAATCCGGAATCAGTATCAGCCGAAAAGTTAAAGCTGTTGAAAAGCTGCGGCGTAAACAGGCTAAGCCTTGGGCTTCAGTCAGCAGTTGCCTCGGAACTTAAAATGCTTGGCAGGGTGCACGATTACAATATGTTTGAGAAAGCTTTTGAAAGCGCCAGAAAAGAGGGTTTTGACAATATAAATATCGACCTCATTTACGGGCTTCCCGGGCAGAGCATTGCAGATTGGTCTGAAAATTTAAAGAAAGTTTTGCTTTTCGGCAGCGAACATATATCGCTCTATCCCTTGTCCGTAGAAGAGAATACCGTTTTTTATAAAAATAAAGTATCGGTCAACGGCGACGCACAGAGAGAGATGTATGAAAAAGCGTCGGGGACGCTTGAAAAAGCAGGTTATAGCCATTATGAAATATCGAATTGGGCAAAGCCCGGAAAAGAAGCCGTTCACAACAGCAACTATTGGCGAAATTTTGAATACATAGGCCTTGGCGCCGGAGCTTCCGGCTATCTGGACTGCTTCAGATACTCCAACGTCGAAAATATCGAAGAGTATTGTAAGTTGATTTCAAAAGGCGTCTCTGCCAGAGCCGAAAATGATTTTGTAAATGACGACAACCGCAGAACCGAAGCGATAATTCTGGGGCTAAGGCTTTTAAAAGAAGGCGTTGACGAAAATCTTTTTGCGTACGGACGCAATGCCGCGGTTTTAGAAAAGCTCACGGAACGCGGGCTTTTAGAAAAAGAAGACGGCAGGGTAAGACTTTCCAAAAACGCGGTTTTTGTTTCAAACTCCGTTCTGTGCGAATTCATATGACAAATTTGGAACTTGTTGCCTTGCATTGACTGCACGCATAAAGATTTTATAGTATATGCCAACGGCAGTTTTAATATGTTATTGAGTTACATAAAAAAACCAACCTTACACCAAGATATAGGCATCCATGGTTTTCAAATTACCGGCAGTCTCCGGAAAGTTTTAACCGCGCCATGGGCATTGCGCTTTATATTTTTTAGAGACAGCTGATCGGAAAAATGAAATGCTCATGTCTTCGGAATTAAAGTATTTGCATCATACGGTACTTCGTCCCTGCGCTTTTGATTTCCAACAGTGCCGCGGCCGCGCCGAAGCAGCGAAGGCGCACAGCACAGGAGACAAGGTCTCCGCAGCACAGGGAACAAGGTTCCCACAGCACAGCACAGCACAGCACAGCACAGCACAGCACAGCACAGCACAGCACTAACTAACAACAAGCATCCATTACATGCGTCATTTGTAGAATTTGAACCGCTATCATCGATAGCGTTTTTTTATTTTATATGAAATCTGCATTGAATGTGAATTTTTATAGAAGCAGCCTCATAAATTTCAAAAGGGAGAATTAAATGAAGAAACACAAGTCAAAGATCTTGTCTCTGGCCGTAAGCTGCGCTTTTCTCGTAACCATCGTAGCAAACTCATGGGCTCAGTCGTATAATGTGTCGGCCGGCGGATCGTTTTCCGGTTCTTCCGTGCCTGCGGCGCCCGCAGACGGCGACACCATAAACTTGCAGGGCGCGACAGCCACCGGCGACGTCGCGGTTACCCTTCCGGTAACCGGGACAACAGGTGTGCTCAACATAATAAGCGCTCCTGCGGCCGGAAGCATTGTCACGATCAGCGGCATAACTACTCCGCTGTTTGCAAACAGCGCTGCAAATACAAATTTGACGGTTAACTTGACCGGCGGAAATCTCACTTTTACCGGCTCTAATGTCTCCGGAAACGGAGGCGTATTCTACAGCGCAGGCAGCGATCTAACTATTAATCTTTCCGGCGGTTCAGTGTTGACCTTTATGAATAACACCTCGAACATAAATCTTTCACCGTACAAAGCCGGCGCAGCTATTTCCGGGGCCGGCAATGTGACTGTGGCCGGAAGTATCAATTTGAGCAATAATACCGTGACTTTCGCCAACGCCGTCCAAGGCGGCGGCGGAGCGGTATATGCCGAAAACAACGCAACCCTGGGAGTAACAGGCGGATCATCCGTTATCTCCGGCAACACAACGAACGGCTCCGGCGGCGGAGCGGGTATTTATGCCTATAACGGCAATGTAACGCTCAACGGCGACTGGACAGTCAACGGCAACAACGGTATGCAGTATAAAGGCGCGATAACCAGCCAGTTCGGCAGCGTTGTAGTAAACGGCAATCTGTCGGCAGACGGCAACACCGCAGGCAGCGCCGCCGTAATTTCAGCTAGTAAAAGCGTTACCGCAGGCGTTGTCGGAGGCTCATCCTTGCTTACCAATAATGTCGCAGGCGGCAGCGCCGGCGCAATCAGCGGCGGCCAGGATGTGACATTGCTTGGCAACTGGACGATTGAACACAACAGCGCAGGCCGAGGAGTCGGCGCGGTAAACTCGGGCGCCAGTATCACCATAGGCGATGTCGGAGGCGTTTCCACGCTTTCCTATAATGTTGCACAAGCCTACGGCGGCTACGGAGGCGCTCTTGCGGCCGGGGTTAATGTGACGCTCAACGGCGACTGGACGGTCAGCTACAACAAAGGTTATATCGCCGGCGGCGCAATAGTAGCTATTACCGGTGACGTTGCAGTGAACGGCAGTTTGTCGGCAGATAACAATACAGTGGACGGCAACGGCGGCTTGATTTATGCAAGAAACAATATAAATATAACCGGCGACGCAATTTTGACCGGCAATACTGCTACGGACGAGGGAGGTGCGCTTTTTGCGAGGGACGGAACAGTCAATCTCGGCGGGGCAGGCGCAACCATCACGCTTGCCGATAACACAGCCGACTACTGCGGCGGCGCAATTTTTTCCAATACCGGCGCCGTCACCATCGGCGGGGAAGGGGCAACCATCTTACTCTCGGGCAATACCGCAACAACCGGCAATGGCGGAGCTATCTACGCCAACAATTACATAACGCTTAACGGCGACGTAACGGCAACCGAGAATGCGGCAGGCGGAGGAGGCGGGGCAATAGAAGGGGAAGGAAATGTCACTATTAATGGAACCGTCACGCTTTCCAACAATACTGCCGTAACCTTCGGCGGCGCTGTTGGCACCACCGGTACCGGCGGTAACATAATTTTTAACGGTGACGTGACAGCTGTCGGCAATACTGCCGGCGATTTAGGCGGCGCGATAGCATCTGTCAATGGCGACGTCGCCATCGGCGGAGAAGGCGCAACTGCAATACTGTCGGACAATACTTCCGCATATTCCTCAGGAGGCGCAATATATGCCTTAACCAACGTTAATATAACGGGCGATTCCGCTTTGACCGGCAACAGAGCCTTTGCTTACGGCGGTGCAATCTGTGCGTACCAAGGCAGCGTCAGCATTGGCGGCGCAGGCGCAACAAGTACTATTTCAAACAATACAGTTGACTACTACGGCGGCGCGATTTTTGCCGGAACCGGCGTAACTATAACAGGCAATGCCGCCTTGGAAAACAACACCGCCGCATACGGCGGCGCCATATTTGCGTACGATAATGTTTCGATTGGTGAAGCCGGCGCAACCTCTGCGCTCACAGGCAACAGCGCTTCAAACGGTTACGGCGGCGCAATATTTACATACAAAGACGTAACAATATCCGGCAACTCCGCAGTGACCGGTAACAGCGCAGTGTACAGCGGCGGTACTGTTTACGGCGGTGCAATATGCGCTTACGGCAGCGTTGTCATGGGCGGGAACGGTACAACTACAGAACTTTCCAACAATACCGCAACGAACGGCTACGGCGGCGCTATATTTGCCGTAACCGGCGTAACGGTATCCGGCAACTCAATCATAACCAATAACACGGCGATATTCGGAGGCGCAATAATGACTCTCGGCACGACAAGCAACGTTACCATCGGCGCGGCCGGAACAACAACGACTTTAAGCAATAATACGGCAACAGCAGGCTCCGGCGGCGGAATTTATTCCGCAGGGACTGTTACCGTAATCGGCGCTTTGACTGCGGAAAATAACACGTCTGCAGGGAACGGAGGCGCGATAATGGTAGAAAAGGATTTAGCGCTGAATGCTACTAACGGAAACTTTACATTTTCCGGCAATACGGATTCTGCGGGAGCAAACGCAATATACCTGTACAACACCGGCGGAGCGGCGGCGGCAACGCTGAACGCTGCCGGCGGCGATATAATATTTTATGATCCAATTGCCAACAACGCGGCGAACGGGCTGGTGACTATTAATAAGACAGGAGCCGGAATGGTAAGTTTCGACGGGGACAAACTCGGGGCAGGCAACACATCTCTGATTTACGGGAACACGACGGTATCTGCCGGAACATTTGAAATATCCAACAACGCGGCATACGGCGCATTGGGCGCAGACGCAGGGCAGTCGGGCGCATCCTCATTCACGGCGCTTGCGGGAACAACTGTACAGGGCGGAACATACGGCACGCTTTGCGCTGACAACGTAGTTTTGGACGGAGCGACATTAGACATAGCGGGCAGGCAGGCGTTTGCGGCGTCGGGGCACTACAACACATTTGTCATTGACCCGTCAACGCTTTCCATGAACGGCACAAACGTAATTTTTAACACATACCTCGGCGACGACAGCTCTCCGAGCGATCTGTTGATA
>JGI20166J26741_10893337_pt1 | contig 14844 bp, 10 predicted proteins | sample TergutCu122P5_FD_26741 | JGI IMG/M metagenome (IMG submission 26741)
ATCCCATATTGGACGCAATATAATAAGGTACCGTTCTATTGTAAGTTGGCCTGAAGATGGCTGTATAATCAGCCGAAACATGTCGCCACGCACAAAATAAGTTGCATTAAAACAAGAATAGTTGTGTACTGACGTAAATATTTGTGTATGATTGTATTATGTCGCACAACGGGATGGCCTCCATTAAATAAACATCTTTTCTTAACCTCTCGTCCTCGCTATTTGCCTTTATCAGTTAACATCCAATATTCCTGTGGCAGGAAGTGTAAGGTGAGGACAGGTCATAGTTACGCCAACCAGGAGTAAGTTTCGAACATGGGCTCATTGCGAACCATGGCGGCAATTCCAGCATTTTTATAAGCGTACAGACAACGATTTTTAAAACCCATAAACACATACCGTGAGTAGAACAGGAAGGGGATACACACCAAGTCGTAAGTTACCACTGTGCTAGAGTCGACAGTTTATTGGCCCCTTGAACAGGCGCGCGGCCATTTAATTTTCTGGATTGACTTCGTTCATTAGATAAGTTGCTGTGTCTCGTGGTTTACTTCATGTCATGACCTTTGCCTTCATTCAGTGGAATTATGTAGGTTAGGGGAGAAAGTTGTGATGTAGTCTTTCACTTCGTTTTAGCCCAGTGACTGGTGAGAATCATGCACTAAAATACAATGCTAGGACACATGTCAAGGCAACGTCACTCATTTATCTGCAAGTCTTGGTATGGCATGAAAGAAAGTGCCCAGTTCACCACAGACTTACATGCAGTCCTACATCAGCACGGGGATTGCGCTTCCGGAGAGCACTACGGTTTTAGGTACAAAGAAGGCCTCGCTGAAGCCTCGCTTGGCGTTAATACGCTTTGAAGGCAAACCGTATCTACTTATTCTGTTCCTGAACAAAGAGAAGTTGATAATGGTTTATACCTGCCCCGCCTAGGAATTTGCGACAGACACCTACCGTTTGAAATTGCAGCTCCTGTACAAGGTTCTTCGAATGATTGGCAGCTTTCCAAGGCGCCCACCGATCCAACATTTGCGTGTGGCTTTCGAAATTCCATGCGGGTATGATTTCATGAAAGGGGGCAGAAAAGCAGGCGTCACACTCAGTATGATGATAAAAGTTTTCGCAACAGTGGATGACTAATACAGAAAATGCAAGGCTAAATAAAACTTGGTGGTATTGAAAGAAGCTTAAGACCCTTAAAGTGACTAAGCTGCCGTTGTGGCAATAGCTCAGTGAGATACGGCATGATCTGCTGTACTGATCATGCGCTGACGGGGGCCGTTTATGTACTGCCTGCATGTATCTACAATTTACATAATAATTCGTTGTGTTTACTGTTACTAAGCGCAAGCGTGTTACATATCTGTATTTGACAAAGACTAAGAACACACCGAACACAGGACGGACCTGCCCTCGTGTTATAGCGGGCGCTGTACGACGCCACTTAGAGGTTCGGATCTGATTTACGATATCTGGTCATGGGTCTCAGGGTGGGCTCGATGCCAACGGACGGACTCTGGCCGTCACTTGGAAAGGGGGTAGCTACTGTGTAGTCTCAACACTGACCGGGCTACCGGCTGGACGACCGAGATTTCGTGGTTCGATCGCTGCAGGAACAGGGAAGTTTTCCCTGTTTCAAAACTTCCAGACCCGCTCTGGGGCCCAGCCAGCGTCCAGGTCACTGGATATGAGGGCTGTTTCCCCGGGTGTAAAACTACCGGGGCGTGAACCTGACCACTGTCCTTCATCTATTGTCGAGGTTAATGGGTGGAGCTATTTTTCTGCACCCCCTTACGCCCTCATGGCTTGCACAGGGACAAATGTACCTTTAGCTTCTGCGCACAAAGAAAATGTGCATAATTGCGTTCTACACAAAATATAAGAAATGGTTATAGAAAGGCCCATTAAAATGTTAATGACTGGTTTCTGCTTCTATTATAGCCTGCCCCCAGCGAAGGAGGATTTGTTATGCCGAAGCCACCAATCTTACCCCTTTGTGTAGGTCTACGGATATTAATAGCTGGGGATACATAGATCCAAATGCCGCTGTTCGAACTAGGTAAAAATGGAAAACCGTAGACACCTGAATTCCGCGGCTGACAGAGCTGCCGTAGGCGAGAGATTTCTGTAGAAGCAATTCCGAGTGAACCTGTGACATCGTTTTTTTTTGTACAAGAAGTGCATTTTTTTTTGTAAAATTACACCCGCCAGTGAAGAAATTGTTACCCAGCGACTGCGGGCGGTCAATGGCCATGCTGATTAGGATGTCACTTTAATTATGCCATGTTCTCTTATTTGATTATTATGTTCTTTGTGTACCAGTTATCTTTGTCACGTAAACAACTCTGCAGTTAGTAATACGCCATTAAATGGTCTGTCAGCCAGCGAATGAGAGTGGAATCTGCCCGTACCAGAACTCGAATTAAATTTAAGCATCTCCTGTTGTAAATTACCGGTAAATTTCCATTTATTGACACAGTGTCACGGTACGTATTTCTTAAACAAAAGTCGTTGGGAAAAGAATTTTGGGGTCTTTTGGGCATTAAATTACCTAATCCGTAGACGCAAGAAGACTAAGAAGCCCAATAACAAGAAGAATGACTGTTAAAAGTACATGTGTGTCCTATCGAAATATCATGATGTTAGTTAATTTTGTACGGATGCAGATTTTTTCGCTGCATGGTATCCGTTTTGGACGCAAAGCTTTTTATTACAAACCAGAAACTGAAATTGACAGAGATGATAGATATGGGTCTACATGCGAATTAAAACAGTCAGCATGCTGGAATACCAGTGCCATTATTACGTAGAATAATATAGGCACTTCCTAGTCTTTCGTGGAGGGATATATTTATAACACTTTGTTGGCATGTAATTCTGTCTGTATATGCGTATGTATGTATATATATATACACACACACATATACATATACATATATAGGGTATACGTACGTAATACATACGTACGCACGCACGCACGAATGCCAGTGACGATACCATACATCCAGTTCCTCACGTCACTATGATTCAACAATAAGAAATTTGTACAGTGCTCCTTGTATATTTTGTGTATTCCATCTTCATTATATGATTAAGTTTAAAATTTTGTTGCAACATTCGTGCGTTATTATTGGGTGCTTTGCAATGCTTAAAGTCATTTTCCATTTGCATTTCGATGTACGGTAGTCCCTCCGTTATCAGTACCCGGGAATCTGACCTGTGGGTCAGAGGGGAGAAACGTGTATGGTTAACCCACAACACATATCACACAAAACTAAAGTGTAACTAGGTAAAGCGTAAATACTGTGCGAAACGTTCTTACTGTCCCCCTCTACAAGGCGATCCTGAAACCCATCTGGGCCTATGGAATACAAATGTGGGGAACGGCGTCAAACTCCAACATTGATATTCTTGAACGATTTCAAGCTAAAGTACTCAGAATCATCACTGGCTCACCGTGGTACGTGCCTAATGCGATAATACACCGCGACCTACGCGTCTCCACCGTCAAACACGCAGCGAGGACCTACAGCATCATCTACCACCGCCGGCTTGTAAACCACCCCAACAAACTAGCACCATCGCTGGTTCGAGGGCTCTCCTACCCTCGGCGGCTCAAGAGGAAACACCCTCAAGACTTGCAAACTAGTTTCTAGTTAGTCTCCAGTGTACCCAGCAGATATACCCAGTCCTCAGCGATTGCGATTTCATAGGAGATACGTCGTTGGATGTATCCCCTGCATTCCATTGTCATCCCCGTCATCACTGCTGCTAAATGTCCGAGGACAGATTGCTGCATACTGGGAGGAAATTAAAAAAAAAAACGTTCTTACTGTGGAGGAGGTACGCGGACCAACTGCCTATTTCCGCTTCATGCAACTCCATGCGTCTTAAAGCAAGGATCCTCGCAGGTTTTCCTCAGGTGGCCCGGCACATTGACCGATCACCCGGGAGACGAGCGGATTATTGTAGGTTCGAAATTGACTGAAACATCTGCGTATCTGAACCACCGAGGGTTTGCTGTACTGCTGCAGGCTGTCGTCATATTATCCTGCAAAACATGGCGTAAATACTGAACCAGTCGTATGACAGTACGCTTCTACAAGCATGTTTGCGTCATACTCGTAAACCTTCTAAAACCGGCCAAGGGACCTTTTTTCTTAAAACGCCACCATTCGTACACATGCACGAACCAGAACCTCTAATCTACGCCACGCACGCAGCACAGTGGCAGGGTTATAACAGAACGGATCCTGAGCCAGAGAGGGGATGGTTCGGATCCGTAGACCGATCATTTCACGTGGTCCGTCTTGCATGGTGTCCGTTTGGTAGTGTGTGTGTCGTGCGGACGTGTTAACAGCGTTATGACTCATGCAGTGAGGACAGACTAACAAGACCGAGATTAGTCGGCAACACGTGTGACACATTCCGCAGTGTCAGACAGCAATCGTTGCCCCGGATGTGAAAGTGCGTAGGCCACCATCCTAAGTAAGATACGGAACTGCCTGAGCAAGAACAGCAGCAACAGCGGATACGTCAGCCGGTAGATGCCGGTGTTAAAAGCATAAAGAGAAAAGCTGATTAGACATGGGATTGTACTTTAAAACAACATGTATGGGAATGAAATGTTTCTGTCAGACTATGAGCAGCGTCAGACCTGTGTGTCGGTACTACTATGTTGAACCGCAGTTTGGGAATCGCGCCATCAACTTTCTTCGTACGTATTTGTCAAATTCCTAGGCTTGTCCTTTATCTCTGGCATTATTGTGTAGCGCTAGGGAGTTGGCCAGTCTGTTTTATTTATGTGCTTGCAATGTGTAGGCGGTGCAGTGTGACTTACACAGCCGTCTGTGTTTGACTATTGTAGCTGGCAGGAAGGTGAATATGGAGATTTTCGTACAAAGAAGGGAATGTAAGCGCACTTACTGTGTTGCAATGAAGAGGAGTAAAACAAGGAAGTATACGGTTATGAGCGGCCAAGGAATCGTAATAACGTTAACAGGTTACTGTGACAAACCTACTGGAGCTATGGTTTCATAAACCGTTATCTCATAATGGCGCAAGCGCAGTGGTAATTGTAATACCACGAGCTTTAGACTTAACGAGCGGTTTTTTGTGCGTTCTTTTCGTTGTTTCAGTGAACGTGGATGGCTTTTTTCGCAAGTCTTAGAAGACGGGTCTTTATAGCAGAAACGTTGTGGTTTCTTGGGGTTGGGAATAGATCGTCCGTACTGTTCAGATGAGCTTGATCCTTTAAATCAGGGGTGCAAAAATCCGGTCGCCGTGGCGAACGAATTTTGTACGGTGGCGACAAATATTTGTGACTCCTCTGTATGGGACTTCTATCATGCCAAAAATTTTGAGCTAACTCGTAGATATGTGGAAAACTGTGCGTTCCTTATTTAAATAAACAATTTCTCGCATCAGTGCGTGCCCTTTCTGTACCAAATACTTCATTCGAGCAGTAGGGACTGGAAGACCGAGTGCTCGGGATTTGATCCCCGGTGGGGGTAAGAGAATTTGTCTGTGCTCATAGTCTCAATCACGACTCTGGGTACCAGCAAGCTTCTGCGCAAAGGTTACTGGAGGCTTTCCCGGGGCCGTCAAACTGACCGCTTACTCCCATCGGATGCCGACGTTGAGTATGCGTAGAGCGATACCCTTTCTCATCATATGCGTTAATGGTGTATGTTTGCGGGGGCGACTTCACAAGAGAGAAGAGAAGGGCTGTAGACATTTCAGCAGCGATGTTTGTGTAGCATTCATTGTAGCGGTAAAAGGAGTGTGTATACGTGCTGTCAGGAGTATACTGAGAGGCACATCGCAGATTTGCCCATCCACTGAATCTATTTGATCTAGCGTCTGTGTTCGAATCACAAGAACGTCTCTTTACTTTATTGTGCGTGATCACCGTCCGGTCACGGGGTGTCTAGACTCTGGAGCCCGCTGAATTTTCGTCTTAGTAAGATTCAGTTCAAAAGTTTGGATTGAAGGCACTCTACAATAAAGTGAAGCATGCTTTCAGTCCAAGGGACAGGTCTGGATGGTTTCTTGTTCCAGATGTGCAGTTTTCTAAAGTATGCTTACCTACATTTGAGCTTCCAAATCACACATACACACACACACACACACACACACACAGGCACACTTGTATATGATCCTGTTACGGTTCATTTCCCCTTTATCTAAGCAAACCGAGCTTGAGGTGGTACCACTTGTGTATGGGATAGTTCGAATCTCGGAAAGATGACCATGCTGATTTGATTTTCTTGGTTTTCCTCCGCCATCGCAAATCGGTTGAGTTTTTAGCACTCCTTCGTGTTCGGGAAATACGTGATTTATATCTCGGACTGGCCGCGGTTTTTCATGGTTTTATTAAGTCTTTAGGCCGATTGCTGGATAGTACTTTCGTAAAACCCACTTCCACGGCCCTTATTCTCGAATCATGCACCGTTTGATGCTACGTAACATAAGCAGTTCAAACAGCGTATTTAAATACGTAAGAGTCTGTTAATTAGGAAAATTCTGGGATCTAAGAATGTAGACTGGATGCATCTCGCACAGCATATGGTCCGGTTAACAAGGCCGAATGAGCCATCGGTGTCTATAAAAGGCGTGGCATTTCTTCGTATAGTCGTATGGGATTGACTTATAACTGTGCTTATATGTAGGCCTTCAGCTTACGGGACGGTTTTGTAGTTATAACTCGTTACTCGATCGTCTGAAACTTGGACACTTTGGAAAGTAGATTAGAAACACCTAAGTTATGAAATGTGGTGTGGAAAGGGATGGAGTAGGTCAAGTGAAAAATGTGTGAAAAATGAAGATTCAAGGACAAAATAGAACCAAAAAATATGTAGGGATGTGATAAACGAAACAGCCATATGAGCAGCAAACTTTATATTTAATATGTTATAATAATGATAGACACTGTTACCTCACTCCACTTCAGTACACTTCAACCAACTACACTTCACTCCACTTCACTACACTTGTCGACACTTCACTTCCCATTTAAACTTCCCCCAGTACACTTCACTACCCTATCATTTGGCTTAACCCCATTTAAATTTCCTGCTGCTCCTTTTCAGCTCACGCTACTCTCCATTTCACTTCACTTTTAGACGATTTTCGTCACACTTCAATTCCTTTCGTTTCACCCCGTTTATAGTTGCTTTCCTGTCTTTCTAAAAATTTTAGGTTTACAAGGGAAAGTCCCTAACGCTTCTGCAGGGAGTTGGTTCAAGTTTTTAATGGTTCTGTTTACAAATGAATACTTCCCGATATCCGTTCTTTGCTTCCTGTCCCTAATTTTCCGAACATGATCAACTCTACTCAAACAGTAAGGCCTTCACAACCTGTCGCGTATACTAGAATAATAAAACAGTTTTCATCAAACACATCATGCTTTATTGTGTATGAGGCTACATGTTTCGGCCCTTACAGGACCATCGTCAGGCCTTCTTACGAATCAAGTCAAGAGATGCTGGCTACATGTTGGGATCCCAACTATGTTTACAATTAAAACAGGTATACTTTGTTTAGCGAATGAACGTATAAAATTAAAAAATACTTATTGTACTTACATACTATATACTTATAGCAAAAATAGTCGTACTTATTATACTTATAGCAAAGTGAAAACAATTTATTAAACATCAACACCTACGGATACCAAAGTAAACAGCCAGCATTGAATCTTCCCATGACTGAACAACAAACCAGCACGGAATGTTACATGAAACGATAAGAAACACAGAACCAGATTCTAACAAACACGTGTCCTCGTTTGGGGCTCTGTCGATGCCTACAATTTCCCACGTAATTTTTGGGTCCCTGCCTTTTACTTCTACTGCTGTCATCTCATATACCTCATCACCCCATACAGTTTTTAAATACTTCTGGAAGTTCCTGTCTTCGCATTCAATCGGTGTCTTGGGCCCAGTTGATTTGTTTTTCTTCTTGTAATGTGTCCTCAAATTTTGCAGTGCATAGGAATGTACGTCGCCCTTTTTTTCATTCTTAATCTCGGCACCAGCGCTGACTTTCTGAGGTAATTAATTGTCTTTCATTCTCATAATAAATTTTAAAAACAAACGACGCATCCTTCACCTGTAAATTGCGTCCGTGAACGGCTTCAGAGTGTTGTAATTTATGCAGCCTTATGGACGCTGGCAAGTGGAATGAGCGCTCATGTTAATTTAACGCACTCTGTAAGTAAATGTGCGTCTGTAATCGGGAGTCTGTCACAATATAAGTTTTCAGTGCATTTATTCAGGTTCTCATGAGAGCAGTTCAGTTTTAATTGTGCTGCTGTCCCACTACCATTACTCAAAGTCCGCGCCTTACTGAGTCATTTGTGTTATTTGACGAGATTTTGTATTCACTGTTCATAAATGTAGCAACGTATGCTGTGTAACCGGCCATCGTACCATAACTGTTACCACCTAGCGACCATCTTTAAGTATGTTTGCCGCCAGGGTTTTGTTTTAACACCACATACGTCGTAATCTCGCTTGGCGCCAGATCAGAGTTTTATGCTGTATGTTGCAGGATCTTAAGTTAGAGAATTATACGCCATGTAAACGTATATTCTGGCCGACTTTGTGTTGGATGTGTCCCATGATCGCGTAACAAAACGCCGACAGTGATGTATAGCCACCAGTTTATCCCACTCGTACAGAATACAAACTACGGCATATACTTCTGTGATCAGAAGGACTAATTCTTCATACAAAAAAGCTAACGGAAGGAGCGCGAGTGACACAGTCCGACAGTATCTTGCAGTCCCACCCAGCCGTGCATTCAATCTGATGTAGTTCCTTTGCTAGCAAGGTCGAGCAAGCGAACTCATTTCATGCTGCACTAGCACTGAAATAGAATCTGGCTCGTACAGTGTAGGCTCTCCTTTAATGTCAGAATCAGTGACTTTTGGTTATGTAACTAAATGTATCACAAGCATTTCCTGCCGTAGACCATGCTTCGTTAAGTAAATATAGCAGCAGAATGAAGACGGACGATAATCCTGTACGTGTATATATAAAGTACAAAGCCAGCCATTGGTGCAGTTACGGCTGCGTACGCCAGGCAGCAGTGATTGCTGTTACAAAGCTATAGAGGTGTACCTGTGCTTCGGTTTTCCCCTAAAGCAGGGAGATCGGGATCGACAACTTGTCCTGCCTACCCGCAAGAGGCGGACATGTCGACACATTGAATCGTGTCCAACTGGCGCTCTTCTTCCACCCTGCTGAGGTTTTTCCGTGCTTTTATCCTCAGTTGCAAAGCAAATGCCAGGGTACAGCACGCAAAGACGGGACACGGACCGCACTCTTCCCACGTAAGGCGGCTAAATTTCTCAGCGACTTAGTCGAGCTTTAATTTTAAACATGATCATTCTGGGTTCGTATCCTAGAAAGCCTTCCAGCCAAAGTTATGCCCCCTCATAAGGCCTATTGCCTCTTGAGCAATGGTCCTCAGTTTGCCCACGTCGGGGCCTTAAACCGCGACGGGAAATCGTTAGCATAAGCGTAATTCCAGTTATAGTTTAGGGTGTCTGTTATTGAGCCCAGCGATGCGATTACCGCAGGCATGGTTAAACAGACCGAGGGACGTCGACTTGCGCCTTCGCGTCTCGGCCCTCACCTCTTTGGTTAGTTGGTTGGTCTGCTTCGGTTTGTATTAGAACTCTCGACCTTTGCAAATAAATAATGGTCGGTAGGTAGCAGCAGCGCTTGTTCTTGCAAGCTGTAAGCTGTTTTTAAGATCATGACATGCATATTCAGTTAAACATATGTCGTAGTACGAGAGGACTGTAATGTAGAAGGGTGGATCATTAGAAGAATTATGTGGGAATTGTTTCACATTCTCGTTGAAATGTCAACGAGAAGACACATTTTGTATGCTGAAAAGCAAGTTAAGTTTCACATCAGAAAAAAAGTTAGTTACATCTTGCTTTATGTTAATTAAAAAATCCTGGAAGTACAAATTAATATGTGCGAGCAGCGTCAGTGGGCTGTGATGTATATTTCTCCGTTTGCGTTGTCGCTGCAAGTAGCTAGTGACTGAGTACTTGTCAGGTTAGTGATGTATTCTGTGACCCTGTAAGTGTCTCACACTGTATGGCGTCGAATGGTAGAATGATTTGTATGTGATGAAGTGGAAAGGATATGGAAGGAAGCAGTCGTGGTCTAATCGAGGTACTGTCGCGATATTTCCTCGGAGACACTGAAAAAAATATCACGAATAATGTAGGTCAGGTTAGCCGGTGTCCCAGCCGAAATTGCAACCGAGGACCACCGAATCCAAATCTAAAACCCAGCCGCCACATTAACCTGCTTGGTGTCGTTGAATGAAGGAGAGTCACACGTTGGCCGAATAACGATGAAGACAGGTTTCTGTAAGTTTCACGCAGATGTGTGTAATCCAGCATCTTCCTAGCGTTAGCTGACCCAGATTGAATAGAAGCCAGACAGTCAGGCGAGACAGCCGTCCGCTTGCATCGTTCGTTTTGCTACATTACTGCGTAGCTGAAGCAATGTAGTGACGCGGCGATAAAAACTGCCTTGTTTGATTTTAGCTTGTTATTTTTCCGTACATGCAGTAAAACCAAAATCACTTGCAAACGGAGGAACCAATTAACCAGATAGGCCTGTGTATCTGTCGTTATTTGAAAATTTATCGGGTTTCGGGAATATGCCTGACAGCTAACGTGGTGGAGTGGAATAGGCCTCTTTATTGAGAAGCTGTTGGTTGTTCATGCGGTCAAGAAAGTTTCCGCCTGTAATGGGAGTCCAAATTTAGTTACGTTCTTCACCATGCTCATGAAACGGCAGTTTGTCGTAACACACACAGTGCGTCAGACTGAGATTGCCGCATTCCTAGGCATTTGGGTTGCAGACACACCTTTTGTGAAAATGCTTTGTCCCCCCAAAAAAAATTACTTGTCCATATATTGTAAAAACATAACGAGCAATAAGTGTTGGTCTGCTGAGGAAATTAAGTTGAAGTTGTGTCTTTCTCCTGCGAAATAGTGTATAGGTGGGATACGACAAATTGATGTTCCACGTGTGATACTGTATAGTTAATCGGTATTAATCCAGTCCTCGCTGTCGCGCCGTTGGCTTTTATCTTTAAGTATCCACTTGAATTTTGCAAGTACGAGTATATACCGCTTGAATATTATGTTTCCAGCTTCGCCTAGCTTTCCGAAGTGGTTTATTCCTTTATGGTTTCCCGGCTGTTATCTCTGCCTTGCGTTTGGTATGTCCTGCCCAACAACAACAACAATAATAATAATAAACTTGCTTACTGATCGATATAGCCATACCAGATGATTCGAAGTTAACACAAAAGAAGCTGAAAAACTAAGCAAGTGCAAAGGCCTGGAGATCGAGGTCAGCAGAATGTGGAAAGTGAGGACAAAAATTGTGCTAATTGTAATTGGAGCATTAGGAACAATTAAGGGATAAAGTCAGAACTTTCAGTTGCTCTCAGGTCACCCGTCGACTACAGAGCTACCGAAGGTCGCTCTAATGAGCACTGTACACATCATTTTTAAAGTGCTGGGATAAATCGCTGTGATCTCTTGTTGAGATCTGGACTTGCCAGAAGACCACCACCTAGTAACTAATAGGCGATAATAAATTTGAAATAATAAGAGTAATATATTGCCGAGTGAAATGCACGAAAATAAATAGGACCGTGCTGCGTATTGTTTGTGGTTTGAACCGTATGCAAGAGGAGATGTATATGCAGTGAAAGAACGTCAGGCAGCATGTGATATGAAAAATCGCGAAATTCGAGTTTCAGAAATACGTCAGCTTCGAATTTCAGTCCACTGATCCACTTTTGTCTCAGCAGTATGTATGTATTCTTATGATTTCAGGACCAGTATGAAACTGTAGCTCTCCACACACAGAAAGGGATTGATTTCTTGGAGAAATACGGCCATTTCATCCGGGACAGATGTGCAATCGAGCTGGACTATGCGGGAAAGCTACGGTAAGTGTATGAGCGATTTTATAATTTGGTACAGTTGTCCTCCTGTTTGTAGCTTACTTTTCGTACGCGGAACGGCATCCGCGCATATATGGGTACGTGTGTTTTGTGGTGTTTCCCTCTTCATTATTTTGAAACAGTTGACTGATTTTCATGACCCTTCCGTGGATATGATAATGGAGTCTGCTTCTGTGAACAAACATTTTCATTTTTAAGTAGTAGTACTGGGTCCGTGGGCCGGGATTTCTCAGTCGGTATAGCGACTTGCTACGGGCTGGACGGTCCGGTGATCAAATCCCGGGGGGGGGATTTTCCGCACCCGTCCAGACCGGCCCTGGGCCCCCCCCCCCCCCCCCAGCCTCCCGTACAATGGGTACCGGGTCTTTCCTGGGGGGTAGAACGGCCGGGCCGTGGCGTTAACCACCGACCCCATCTAGCGCCGAGGCTAAAGAAATAGTAGAGCCATACCTTTACTCACCCTCAGGGCCCTCGTGGCCTGTTCTAGGGAGAACTGGTATTTTATTTTTACTGGGTCCATATGGGCACCCAGTGATACGTTGACCACCTAATGCGTACGTACGGAGTAAGATGTCGGATATTCATAGTGTATGATCACTTAATTAAATATTAAGCAGCAATAAATTTTAAATATATTTAAACTTTACATTCTAGCACAGTATGATGGTTGGACACGAAAACCACTTAATATCAGTACATACAATTTTATATATCAGATATTTTTGGTTCGCAACAGATTGTCATATATTACGAAGGCTATTCAAAAATACGAGCTCTAATATCATATGAAGGCCACGTGATTATTGAGCGTGGTTAATAGACAGAGCCCTGTTTTTCTGCCGTCAGTCCAAACGTGTTTGTTGTCGAATAAAGACAGAAATTTTCTGTAAGTAAAGTATGCATCGGCGATGAAAAAGAATGTCAGGCCAAACAGTGAATGAAGAATTCGAACGGAACTTCGGTGGTAACGCAGCTGATGTCTTTACCACGACAACCCTCGAGCGTAAGGCGCTCTGCATCTTTGGCCTTTTAATTTCCATATATCAATTTTGTCCAATTGGTGGAAAGCCACCTGTACGCAGTTAAATACGTACATATTATTTCTTCTTATACGGTTGTGTGTTTTATAATAAATGTCAGCTTTATAAGTTGTGTACTTTGCACAATGTCGAAGTTTGTTAATATATTTAAAAAGATAATTAGTGAGATTTCATTAAAGTATAGTGCAAAGAGCTGTGTTGTAAAGGTTTTGAACGAATGCCTGATGATGATTCAGTGTGAATCGAAACTTGTTGCTACATAAAGTAATGTTCTTTTTGAAAGAGATTTGTGTTTGATGCGTTTTGTTTATATTTTGCATGAACCTTATACGGAACGGGATGAATCAGAATTAAGTTTTTTTTTAAATTATGCTTTAATCTCCGCTGTTACTGTAGGCCCTAATCATTCAGTCTCTCGTCCTCATTTGCAGGTATGTCACTTTCGTGGCAGTTTGAAGATCCCAATTTCTCTTCCTCGCCGCGGGGTAGACGACCGATAGTGATGACATTAAAAAGGCTCCAGATAGCGTTATCTGTTGTAATTAATAGCCGGGAAGTCTCAAGGCGATCTAACGCGTTGTTTCAGTTTTTTTTTTCGAATACAAGCGTCCTGCCTGCGTCTGTCCTATATAATTTGCTGCGATGATGATGGGTGCCTTATTTTAAGCATGCCTGTTGCACGGCACTTGTCACGTTTCTGTTTGGTGGCTGAATCAGTCAGATGAGTCCAAACACTACAGCATGCACATAAAGTAACGCAGGGTGGCAACAGTCCGATTTCCCTAATTGTTTAGCAGAACATGCCTTTGAATTATGCTTTGCTTACGAGAACGGGAAACATAAGGACGTCGAATGAGAAGTGACGTTATACTGGAGTGCATATAGTTGTTATAATTTTCATATTGGAACATAACACCTCATTAGTATTGATGTAGTGCTTGCAGAAATTGCTTAAAATTCTGTCCATAGGTTTGCTGCATAAAGGAGCTTTGTGACGCGAAAAGTTGTCGGTAGTCTGAAAAATTACAGGCATTGCTGCTGCAGCCGCTTCTGACACCTCAGCATGTCTCGCTTGTTGACTCTTTGAATGACTTCAGAGTGAGACCGGGCAGGCGCACAAATAAAAGAGCAGGCCCTTGTCGTGTTCATTGATCTGGGAGGCGAAATGCTTCTACGGCTGGTTTCATATTGGCCACACCTCACTCTGTGGCCGGCGACTGCCAGGCGACGGTGTCTTAGCGAACCTGTCAGACGAGACGCTAAGTGGCTGGGCGTCAGTCAATGTGGACCGGCGGATGGTTCAAGTTCTTCTGGTTGGGCCATTGAAGGAACACCCAGTCTTCTGAGAGCGTTGCCACGAGCCACAGCAGCGCCAAAAACGAATACAAGCAGTATGTTTGATGTGGACAGTTTATTGTAGAGATTTAAGCCCTGCCGGTGACGTCAGATTTACGCGTGTCACGCCAAGCCACTTCTGTGTGTGTGTGTGTGTGTGTGTGGCCGCGACACCATAGTTTTTCGTTCACACAACGGGCTGCGTGATAGCAGCCTAAATCGAACAGGAGTGCCACATGCATAAACGTTGTCACGGGGCTGTAGGTACGAAAGCGGTTAGAAAATGGAGTTAGCCGAAGCGGTAACGCGTAGAGCGACGTGAGGAGATCGCCATTTATTCCTGCACAGACATATACAGGGTGTTTCACGACTTTAGGGTATAACTGCAGGAGGTGATTTCCTAGGTCTTTGTGATGAAAAAAGTTCATATAAACATGTGTCCGATTTT
>JGI20166J26741_10894448_pt1 | contig 14843 bp, 24 predicted proteins | sample TergutCu122P5_FD_26741 | JGI IMG/M metagenome (IMG submission 26741)
CTAGGGTTATAACTACGTCTGGGATGTAGTAGATACCAGCCATGTGCGAATGGCTATTTGTAACTAGGTACAAAAACAGAAGCTTTCCTTCGGTGGACAGATTTTTTACCTTCGGATCAATCCAAATTGACGATTCAATGGTCCGATACACGATCTGCCTCCATGAAAAACGATCGGCTGTTGCACCCGGTAGAAAGGCGACATAGGACGCCCGGCAGTCTCGCTCCCCGCCTACGCGGATCAAAGCTTGATTGTGCTCGCAGATGCAACAGCCGACGGCTTTGCTTCAGATTGTTCATCCAAGAACCTATGTTTTGGGTTTCTACACCCTCGGCAGCGCACCGCCGCCAAGACGCCATCATCCTAGCAAGATGGCGTTAAAAGTCAATTACGAACCATGCGGTGGCTGTCAAAGGATAGATAAGACATACCGCCCGCAAGGTCCGATCTATATAGTATCATCCATCGCCATCGCCATCGCCAGAGCCAGATCCATCGCCAGAGCCAGATCCATCGCCAGAGCCAGATCCATCGCCAGAGCCAGATCCATCGCCAGAGCCAGATCCATCCCCAGACCCAGATCCATCCCCAGACCCAGAGCCATCCCCAGACCCATACCCAGATCCAGACCCAGATCCAGACCCAAACCCAGACCCAAACCCAGACCCAGACCCAGACCCAAACCCATACCCAAACCCATACCCATCCCCATACCCAAACCCATACCCATCCCCATCCCCATCCCCATCCCCATCCCAAGACCCAGATATGACCGATTTCTTTGGTTTTTTAATTAAGACTTCCATTCTACTACCTCCCTCAAAAACTTTTCCCCTTGTGGCAAGCACTCTATGATTTCGCACGCTTCCATGAGCGTAATTCTAGAAACAGGAGTTGAGATTTTGCAATCCTTGGGTTTTTTGCAACCGCAAGAAGCAATTTCATTTAGGCAGTTCGCCCCGCGCCAATACCAGATCCTGCGTGCGTTGTTGAGCACTACCTCACGACCGGAATGGCTCACATACTCTCCGGCGTGAACGCCCGCATCACGGCAGCGAACAATGACGTACTTTGGTTTCTTTTTCATTTGTCACATTTCCTAGAGTTAGAACAAAAACTAAAATTCATTTAACTTCAACATCCCGTCTACAGATGCCATCGATAATCCTGACGCGACAATGCAAGCAACCGTGCGCGTCTCTGTAGGTAGATCGTTACCATGTCGAATAGCCAGTAATCTGACGCAAATGGATGCTTGACTGTGCAGCGGAAATGAGCGTCAACATCAGGCGAGTAGCTCCACGCAAGGCCTTTGTCATCTGATCCCGCATCACGGAACCAGTCGTTGGCTTGCAGAATTACCGGAAGTTCGTATAGCTCTCGATCTTTGTGAATCTTAAACCGATCAGTAATCAGCGATTCGTCAGCAGTGATAACGATAGTAAACCCACCCAACAATCGAAGTCGCGCGTCAATGACACGATACGTCTCGGGAGCAATATGACACTCGTCTTTATTGCGAGCGTAATCGTATGCAACCGCGCTCATGTGGAAACGATCCTGAATCACGTTGGGGCTCATTCGATCAATGTAACCCCAGTAATCGTGGAATCCATCACCAGGCCGATCAAGGTGAGCATAGATGTGCCCACTGAGACGTTTGTCTTTCAACAAACGATGGCATACGTCTGTTTTACCGACTAAATCCGTTCCTTCAACTATGATCATTCTCTATCACCTTCTCCTTCCTGAAGTTCATGCTCATCCTCGATGAACCCAGGGCCTCTGCAAGGAATCCATCCATGATCCGAGTATGGCGGGTCTGGATGGCCAAGACTACCATCAACAATGGCGCTGCCCAGGTAGGTGCCGCGTCCGATGATCTCAATCTCTCTCATTCGTCATCCTCATCCTCATCTTCATCCTCTTCGTAGCAGTCGCAATAAATGTGTGGGCATACGCCACAATCTGGGCAAGGCCCGACGCAATCTTTTGATCTCTTGCAAAGATAGCAGTCGCCATCCTTCGCGTCGCAATCGCATTCGGCCTCACAGCAGTCGCAGGACGGACAAAAGCTAGGACATTCCCGACAATCGCCTGCGTCTTTCCATATCTCACATTCTCGGCTTCCTGGTGCGAACTTTCGTACTCCCATCACCGGCACCTCATGTCGCGTTAAACACATTTTATCCAGTTGTGCGGTCGGTCGTTGAACCCGACAGAAGCCCGCAGCGTGCACACGGGCCTGAATGTCCTATTTAACTTCATCAGGGAGCGGAAATAGTTCTTTTTCTGCCGGATATATTTTTACGAGAGGTAATCTATTGTTAAATGAATAAAGTGCTCTTTCTGTGCGTTTGTGCGTGAGAAGCACATCTCTGGAGCCGCGTATTTTACCGTTAACGCCTGACAGTATGTCCCGCAAACGAATTGCTGCTGTATCATCGTTTGACTGTACGACTCCGGTTTTTAAAACCTCGGCAAACTCAAGGCCTCTCGTCTTGACGCCATTATACCATGCTCTTGCTATCACCGATGCGACTGTTGCGCAGGTGACACCAGGGACATGGATATGACCCTGAAAAAGACACAAGGAATGATTGATAGAATCACGATGTGTTTTTATGAAGTTTAGCAGATCTGTTTTGGTCCACTTCCACGACCAGTTTGATGACACCATCATCGCCCTGGCTGTTGCGACGAACTCTTTTTCATTAGACTTAGGTAAATCAACGCCGCAAACGATCATTGTATCGCATGGCGACCGCTTTGCGTGGTCATCCACCACAATCATCGTCGCTTCATCAACACCCTCGATGACGAGCATTTGGACCGCCACGCCAGACTCACAAATAGCCCTCAATCTATGCTGCCCATCAATTAGGACTCCTTCCGAAGAGAATGCAATTCCTTGATGGGTCAGTTTCCATTCGCCTTTTTTCATCTGATCGGAATAAAAAGAAACGAGAGCCCTACGTAATGGCCTATTTTTCGTGTTGGATGATAGCCATATCGAAGCCATGTTAGGCGTGACAGTTATGATTTTGCTTCTCATGGATTCATCCTCCCACCTCGTTTCCCGCGAATCACTGCGCCGGCCATCTCGATGGCTTCCACGGTCTTTTGTAGCCACTCGGGATACAGCCCTAACGTAGCGTTCTCTGCCGCGTGCTTTTTCAACTGGTTGAGTGTCGGCAAGTCTTCCGCGTCGCCGGCTTGGTTGACGTAGTCGTTGTACATCATCTCGCCTTGCGAAGGTCCTTGCTCCTCGACCATATTGCCAGCGCCGGCAAAATGGTCATCAGGATGAACTTCGTTGTTCGTCGGCGCAGGCTCTTGAGCAGCTTTCTGCTTGCGCATGGCCGCCTTGGCTTTGTCGGAGGCCGACTGCTTCTCGCTGTCCGCAGTGCCAGCATTTACGTTAAACCAGTCTTCTGGCTTCGATACGCCGTCCCGTAGTCCAGCCCATACGGACCTGAGCCAGACTACCTGGGCGGCGCTGATCGTATCAAGGCGTCGCTGCATACGCGCCTCAAGCATTTCTTTGGTGACGTCGAACTTTGCGAACGCCTCGACAAGCTTGATGGATGCCTCCTTGATGTCGCCCACATTGGCCCGCATGGTCTTCTCGCACTCGTCGGCCGCAGACTCCACAACGTCGCGGGGTATGATGTTTTCTAGGCACGTCCTAACACGACGCTGAGCCTGGTTGGCCACCAGTTCGTAGATTTCACGCGGATCGTCAATGTTCTTGTTTCCGGACCGCTTTTCACGAACATGCTGGACCGTGAATTGCACCTTTCTTCGTGTGTTTGTTTCAAGATCCCAAGCAAACGCCTCAACAACCGACTCGCTTGGCGCTCCATTGTGCGACGGAAACCGCGCCAATTCGCGAAAACCAAACTCGATATTTCCCCAGTTTTGTGCTACCGTTTCCATTAGGTCAATCGTCACGCCGACAATGTCTGTTCCGCCACGGGAGTATCGATACTTCGCCTTGGCTGCCAATCCAGGACGTTGGCAAGAAGTCAGTATTCTGTCCACGGCTTCCTTCTGGTCACGAGGCCTATGAGCGGCAATAGTCAGTGCCGCTTCGATCTCGGTTCGAGCACGCTGCTGCTCAGCCAATATGGCCGGCGCTAGGCTTCGCTCTCGGGGCTGGGTAATGAGGCCCGTTCCGGTTCCACGTCCAGAAAGCCCGCTGGCATCTGATCCATCACTTCTGATAAGGTCGCCTGAAACTGTTCCTTCGCCAACATCACGCATGGTTTGGTATCCTTGAGTAAAAATCGCCTGGTTGGTTTTCCTGTCAACAAGAATTGTTCATACAGGTCGGGATATGCTGACTTGAAAGCCTGAGTATCGAACCGCTTAGAAGCCGACGCATTCTTCCATGTGGCTACTATATCGTCGTTGAACGCCAATGAATCTGAATCCCCCATCACCTCTTTGACTTCGGATTCAAGCCGTTTCACGACCTCTTCGACGCTATCAATCTTCTCTTTCAGCATGCTGATGGCCGCGATCCGCTTCAACTCCCGAAGCGTTGCAGGAACAGAATTCGGACGGCTGATTGGCCATCTGCGGTTCATGTCATCGATCGTTACAGGTGGAGGAGGATCGCGATTGACGACACGTTGCCAGAATTCATTCTCTCGTTCCATCATCAATCCGATGAATTCATCATCTCGATCGATGCTATAGATCGCGAAGTCGAATCCGCCGAAAAAAACGGCAACATGCGTAATATCCCAACCAACTACAGCCATGTAATGTTGCACTTGGAATAGATACTCAATTGGAATATCTGAAGATCCTGGATCGCCCCATCCTTGCTTTGTTCGTGCCGTCTTGCACTCAACGATAATGTTCGATTCTGGAGTCACAGCAATGCCATCAATATTTGCGATCGCAAACGGGTATTTACTGTTGGTTATGAGTTCTCTTGCAGACTCAACACTATTCCCCGACTCGTCGCAGTACATCTGCCGCACTACCGGCTCAAGCAGCGTTCCGCGTCGCATGTCGGGCGTTTCTTCTTGCTCCGGCGATTCGCCGATCTTGTCGAGATAAACGTCAAGGGATGACTTAAAACGCGACATTCCGCACACCGCAGCGGAATCACTGCCACCAATGCCTGAACGTCTTTTATTAAGCCAATCAGTTCTATTTTTCATTTGTTTTTAGATTTGCATAGTTTCCAAGATTACGAATAAGCCTGTCGTATTTGCAGTGGCATGAACGACAAAGACGTATGTAGTCATAAGGATCGTAATAACGGCCAGACTTGTTAGCCCAATCATACCTTTTTGACAAGTCCGTTGTTTTGCAGTGTTCGCATTGGTTTGGCCTTCCGCGTACAGCATAAACACGCTGATGCGCTGCCTTGTAGCAAATATCATCTCCGACCCAATTTGCATTTGCAGACCCACGCTGATTTCGTTTCGCAGCCTTTCGTGCTTTGATCCCGTGTATTTTCATATACCTAAACACGTAATCTTGTGAGCAACAAAGTTCTTGAGCTACTTCTTTCTGAGATAGTCCAGATTCGTAAAGAGCTCGAAGTTTTTCGACAGGGATGTTTTTGCGTCTCTCATTAAGCCATTGCTCACGATTCATGGGCTACTCCTTTTCCTCTACGCGGCAATAACAATGCCGGCCGCATTCTTCGTGCTTTTCGCAATACTCGTCGCATTCTTCACAGTTCTCATCACACTCGTAGCAGTTGAAGCAATCGCCATCACATTGACAATCACCTCGGTTGGAGCATTTCTTTTCGTCGTGACTCGTCATCGTTTCTCCCATACCAATCGTTTATCGTTGAGTTGCACGCTCACGCCATTAACCAACAGGGCTTCGTAGTAACGATCGGCCGCTGCAAGTTCTCCGGTCCGCACGGACCTGATGTAATCGCAAAACAGCAGAGCGACCGTTCTTCCCCATAGTTCGTTGGCCTCGATCTTTTCAATATCAAGTCTTCGCAACTCTTTCTTTCGCTCGTTGCGTCTTTTTATGCTCGCCTCTGAATTTTTGGCCATTATTCAACAACCTTCAGCTTGAGTGCGTCGCTTGTACCGGACGATACTTCTTGCATTCTCCTCTCGTGAACTTCTTCACGATCAACTCGAACATTCGTCGGCGCATCGATCGCAAGAAAGACTTTGTCACCAATGATTTTTTGGATCGTGACCGTTGTCCTTCCGTCTATCACAATCTTCTGACCGGCATTCCGCGATAAAACTAACATGAAAGATTCCTTTCAATCTTGGTTGATTCACCTCGCCGCCGATGGCGAAGTTGTGGAATTGGATTGGATTGGTTTAGTTTCTTGCTCGTTCATGTCAGCACCTCATCGCCCACGAATGGTCGTTCCGTCGGATCATATCCCGTATCATGCTGCGGCCACGGCTGCAATCCTGCATTCAGAGCGGCGTTGGACTCTGCGGCCATGATCTCATGCCACGCAAGCTCCTGTTTGCGAGTCAGTATCACGCATCCGTTCCTTGCCGCCCAGATACGGGCATCCGTCTCGTTGTTAAAAGAATCAATAATCTTCAATGTTCGCACGTCGAACATCCACGTTCTCGTGTCATCACCATAGGAGTGTAGCGTTGCTAGCATCTCGTCGCCCCCTCGTTACCAAAAAATCAGGTGTCGCACAGGCTTTTACCGTTTGAGTCCTTGCGCAGGATGCTGCTAGCGAACCGCAAGGCATGCACGGATCTCTCGATCGCCTCGTAGGCCTCGCTGGAAATATCCGAGTTCTGCTCGATGCAGAGCTTTTCGATTGCCTCATCGACTACACCAAGAGCCAGTATGGTTTCTCGCTCGTTCATAATGTACCTCAATGTGAGTAATTTACCGTATCGCCAACACATCGGAATATAAGCTATAGGCTATATTCAGTCAATAGGCTCAAGTCGAAAATCGAGTAAATCGGACGGTTTTATTTCAAGCGCCTCTGCAACGCGGGCAATCATATCTGTACCGACGGGACTTGATTCGGTCAACGATTCAAGCCGCGATACACCTGGCTGTTTTATTCCGAGTCTTGCTGCCAGATCAGTTTGCGTGAGTCCAATATTGAGTCGACGGCATCTAATTGCTGTTGCCAGACATTTCCGTAGTTCGTTTGGTTGTATGCTCATACCTAGATTATATGCTATGTCGTATAGAACGTCGAGAATCGTGTCCAAGAAAAGAACACGGCCGCGGAGAATGCGGCCGGTGTGGTTTCTGCGCACTTTCTGCGCACCGTTTGCTTACGCGGTCTTGTACCGACGAAGCACATCAAAGAACTCCTTCAAGTCGCCTTTGTCGAACCCGAAACGAAGGTTTTTGACAAAATCACTCTCGGCCATATCCGGGCTGAATAGATCGAGCACATCAGCGATCGTAGCACGCTCGTCCTTTTCGACCGCCTTGTCAAGCCGCTTTTCGAGCAAGTCAACATCGATCCCGCTTTGGCTAATGCCAAGCTTTTGAAGGAAGTCGACCTTGGATTGCGAAGGCGGATTGCCATCTTTCGTCGCCAAGATGCTATTCAGGCCGCCAGTTGACAGGTCAGCCAAGTAGGCGTCGATTCTCTCCGCCTCGATATCAAGGTACATGCGTACCATCATGCGATTGAAAAACTTTTGCTTTGCAATGGCCTGCTTGAATGGTCCGCCAAGATACTCACGAACTGCTGCAACAAAACCTTGCCACACCAACATAATTATTCCTTTCAAAAAAACGGCCCATGCGGATGACCGGAGACGAGGACAGTCAAACCGCATGGGCCTAGCACAACCACCACGACAATAGTTACGTAGTCACAGGATTAGGGATAGCAATTCCGAGAGATTTCAGCAGAATCTGAAGCTCCTCGATACGATCTTCGAGCCCACCGCCGCGTCGGTCATCTCGCCGATCACCATCGCAACGGCACAAACGAGCATCCACCTGCATCTCAGGAGTGCGGACAGGAGCGAAGTGCTCATGGTGCCGAACCAGCTTTTCAGGCTCGCACTCATGCTGAATCGCGCTGGATTTAATACCTTCAAAAGCGACGCGATTGAATCGAGCACGGAGCTCTCGAACCTCTTCTTCATCGGCAGCGAACTTGTCAATGACAAGCTGGTCAGTGACTGCAACCTTCTTCTCAAGGCTGCACTCACGCCGTTCAATTTCTTCGACTTCACGCTCGATTTTGCAAATCCGCTCGTTCTGGCAACGGTCCTCAACCGCATCGGCTGCGGCCTTTGCCTTCAACTCACAGAGTTGCTCAAAAACGAACCGTTGGTCGCTTGCATGTTTTTCAAGATCGCGATCACGGCAGTGTCGGCTGTCGCGTTCACGCTCACACTGCTCCTCCATCAGATGGCTGACCTTGCAATCCGTGTACTTCTCTGCGCGAAGTTCGGCTACTTCCGCTCGCAGCCGATCCGTCTCTTCGTCGCGACCATGTCGGCCATCACGTTCATCATCATCATGACCACGCCGACGTCGTCGGTCTGCAATCCAGTCTGCGCCAGCTACGACAGCAGCGGGAATTGCTGTAGCAAGAGCCCCGATTGCGACACCACTTGGACCTTTTTTGGTTTTGTAACCGCAACCACAATCGGAATGATGATCCCCTTCGTACCACATAATGTTTTGCCCCATTCTTGTAACTTGTAACTCAAAACTCGTAACTACTTATGATACCTCCGCATTTCAAGGCCATACGAAATAAATTCCTGCGACTCGACAATTGCCTCGGAAAACGTGCATTTGCACTTTCCGCAAGCAACATTGTGCAAGGCTTGCTTCACCAAAGCTTCCGTCATTTCGCTCCAGTGCTCAATCCGACCGCATGGATCCAGACAGTTCCACAGGAAGCTTGCCGCCTCACTCCGTCGACAATAAAGCTCGTCGTAACTCATAGCCGACTTGCTTTGTGCGTCGCCTGCACAATGCTTTTTGTAACACTCTGCCAAGTCTGTCTTATCGACATACGCGGCCCGCTTGACCCCTCCAGGCGAGTCGCTCACCATTAACTCGTGTTGCATACATGCCCCTTTCTTGGAAATTACGAAACAAACACAACCTCTACGGATGACTTTCTTCGTTTTTGTTGTTGATTTTATTCAGTTTATCCACGACCAAATCAAGCTTCCCGGCAATCACGTCAAGTTTCCCGAAAATGCTCGTTTGTGATTCAACGATCATCTTGGTCGAATGCTCCAGCAATTCGCGATTGGCCTTATAAGCAGACATCAGTTCTACGTTGTGCGGCTTCATGATGTTTTCGCCGTACCACGATGCACCTTTGTAAATGCCGAATAAAAGAATAATTACCAAAAGAGTCGGGAATCCAAACTCTTTTATGACTTGAACCCAAATCGGGTCGTTCTCGTTTGATTTAATTGCCATCATTTTGAATAGCCTCCTTGATAGAGTCATTGAATCCACTCCATTGCCCGAGTAATCTCCCATGACGATACAACACGGTATATGGATACGATCTTGGCCAATATCTTACTGTTATGCCTTCCGGGACCGGCTCGTCAGGGTCGATATAGGTCACATTTGCACGCGGGCGCAGGGATTCCAATAAATGCTTGAGTTTCACACATGGGGCACACCCAGCGGTAACAAATGCCAGTATTTCGTACTCTGGTTCCTCTTTCTTCGGGATAGTCGCAAAGTCCTGAATCTCCGGTTTTGCAGGCTCGACAATTCCCGGAACCGCTGCAACAAGCTTCTGTAATCTCTGGCTGGCGAGACTTGAAGCGTTCACCACTTGCGTCTGAACATGGGCAGAAGTGTTCGGCGGCGCATTCATCGCAAGCGCAATCGCCACAGCAACCGCAGTCGTCGTATCCATAGCTACATCCCAATGAATGTTTCTTTGACTCGATCTTCTGGCTTGCCCTGGAAGTCGATACTAACGAATGTATCACCTTGCTTGCACATTGACGCAACCACGTCCAGATCCGCATAAAAACTCCCCCACGGTTGATCCTCGTAATACGGCCCAGGCGTCCAGTCATCTCCCCAAGACTGGTCAATCAATATAAGCTTGCGGCCGCTGGCTGTCGTTCTACGTGCGGAGCCACCGCACATGCAATGGCCCCAGCTTCCACGTGGTTTGATAGCGCCGTCAGAATCACGATGGCTATCAAAACCTTGATTCGAGCATATCGCAAAGGGAAGACCAAAACCCGCTGCCGTCCATACTTTTTCGGCGCTGTCAACCTTCAGGTAGTTTTGGTTCTTCCGCGTTTGGGCGTATTTGATTGCGTCGTCTGGCACGCTCCCTCGCCCCCAGGAACGGCACCGGCCAACGTCGTAATTACTTATTCCTGCCAGAGCACCATAGGGCAAGGCGCCATCATCAGTCGAAGCCTTTGCAGCGCCATATCCTGTTGACCCGTCTCCGGACCTCAATAAGCCTGCTTGCTTGCGAGAGGCATAATATTCCCACTCCGCGCTCATCATGCCTTCAAACTGCTCTGCCTGGCCGTCCATGAATATGTCAAGAGCGGCTCGGTATGATTTTTCCTTGGCCTTACCGTTGCCAACACATGAGCCGATACTGCCTTGATTGTAAGATCGTAAGCAGGCAATATTGTCACGTGGCCTGATCCATGACATATCTGTGTTGTTGTCTTTCGTCAGCGCAAGAACGAGAGCGCGATAAAAGAACCGGTCGCCATTATCATCCTTGGCAGCCAGATTGGCCCAGAAGTCATCGCCAACAGGAAGTGTCGCAGCATAGATGTTCGCCTCTTCTTTATTATCGATCCATCCAAACTGATTGTAGGACGTCCCATCGCTAAAAATTGCGTTTGCCATTACCGTAACCCTTTCGCAATCGCTTTCCAGCAATTGAAATAGTCATTCATTGTCGAAATAGCGCCGGCCGCCTTCTTCTTATCAAGCCAATCCGCGACGCAATCCATGAACGGATTCCATGCGTCCGACCTCTGTTGGCCAAGTGCAATTTCTCGAGCGCCACGTGTCACGGTGACAAGCTGGCTGATCGTATTCAGCTTACCGGCGCCTTGAGAAACAACAGAATCAAAGATATCGGCCATCTTGTCCCGATCCGCCTCGGGCTTGGCCGCGTTCCTCACAAACTCCGACAGTTCCGCATTTACGTCGATGGGTGCGGGCGGAGTCGGTGGGTTTGGAGCAGGCGGCGCAGGCCCAGGCGGAACAGGATTGGGAGGTACGGGTATAGGCGCTGGATTCGGCTGCGATGCCGATGCGACCCAATAGCGAGCGTCGGCGTCGGTTGCCAATGGAACGATATTTGTATCCTGAGCCGTTTTGAGCACAGTGAACGGTTTTACTGTTTGTTGCCGTGGGATCAACAGAAATGTAGCGATAAGCATCGCCGCCGCGCCAAAAGCAGCCCACGCCCAGTTTCTCCAATCTTTGAACTCAGTCCACATGATCAGTCTTTCTTTCGGAACCGTCTTGCCTCAGACTTTACAAGCCTTCTTGCTGCGTCATAAGTTGTCGCAATCGCGAAGCACGTCCCGGGCACAAGCTTTTCGGCCGCAGAATAGTTGCTACCACCAAGATACGTAACCTCGCCAGATTCGATAACTGCAACCGCGTAAATCTTACGCGATAAACCAGATGGGACGTACATTTCAGTCCTTTTTCTTGAACAATCCAATGACTGCAACAATCGCCGAGACAAGAGCAGCAATAGTTCCGATCGGAATGCCTGACTCGTCGGCTAATGACGCAATTTTTTGTTCTTCGCTTGATGCCACAACACCAAGCTCTTGTGCAGCAACCTGGCTGTGCACGAGCGACCAGAACATGTCCCACATGGAATCGCTATCGATCATTGACGAAACCATGGCGATGGCCGCATCGTCCACTTTCGTTTCGGTCGTCTTGGCGAACTCATTGAGAAGTCCAACCAACGACTTCGCCCACTCACGAACTTGCTGACTTACATTCCAATCAGGGAGCGGCATCAGTTGCCGAAGCCAAGGGATCATCTTGATGAGGTAGCCGATCGTCTCGAACAGACCTAAACTTTTCACTTCCGCTTGCGTGTTCATTTCGTTTTCTCCTTTCCGAATATCATAGTGAATTCACATCAAATTTGCTATCAATCTGTAGAATGGATTTGCGTGAAACGACGTATTTTATGTAGTGCTTGCAGCTTAACTTCCTGCTCCAGCGAATTGACTGAGCCGTTGAACAGGCGGCTTATTGCCTCGTCGCAAGTTTGTCATCAAATCATTAATCCTGTCGATGATAGTTCTATCGCTACTCCCACTTTTTTGAAGTTTCATCGTAAGAACTCTCGAAAGTTGTGCACGACTGACACCAAGGTTTCTCAATCCTTCCACAGAGTCCATGACACTTTCACGGGCTTCTCGGAATTGCTGCATACTCTTGAACTTGCCAGGATCAAGCGAAACCGATGCCGCTGTTGCCCATTTTGCCAAGACGTTGTTGGCAGCATTCCTTGCAACCATTGAGATATCACGCACATTGAGATTCTTCATGTCTTCTTTGACGAGCCTCTGAGCTTCTGTATGCAAATCCTTTATATAGCGAGCTTCGGACTGTGTTGCTTTGGCATTGCTGTCAATCTTTACCGGTCCTTGCTCATACGCTTGCTTGAAAACGGACCGCGAAGTTTTTACAAAGTCTTCGTAGGTTGATTGATCCATGCCTTCCTGTTTAGGCGGCTTTGGGATTTCGATTTCTTCACCGGGGTGTTCGGCCGAGTAACGGTCAAGTTTAATGTCTGCCACATCAGATCCAGTGGCAGGTACAAATTTTTCTGGCAAATATCTTCGCCAAACAGGAATACCTTCCTGAATTTTTTGTAGGATTCCCGATGACTTGCGTGGGATCGTGTTTCCCTGCTCATCTACGTCGCCTAAACCAGTTTTTACACCAGGTACCCTAGATGTAATGAGACCTTGACCTTTCCCGATTTCCTTAACAAATCCAGGAATCATCCCGCTAACCGCTTCGCCGACATAATCCATCTGACTATTAGGATCACGAATCTTGTGAAGATTAAAAACTTCATTTACAAATGGCGTTGATTCCGCAATTCCGAGAATTGAATTGGCGAATGCAACTCTTACGGCATCAAGCTTTCCACCACCTCTACCGATTACATAATCCAATATCCTTCGTATAGTAGAACCCACTTGAAAAGGAATACTGATCGGATGGTGAAGCTTAAAATTAAAACCCAAAATACTAAAGCCACCGGAAGGTGCGTCGTCTTTACGTCGCTTTTCTCCCGGTGTGTAAAATCCGCCAACATTCTTTGGGTAAAGGAATCCAAGAGTCAATCCCAAAGCGCCAAATGACCCTTTTTTTAGGCTCCGCATGATCAATTCAGCTTCGCCAGGTTTCAGGTTTTTGTATTCACTCCTCTTAGCAATTGCAATTTTTGTCAAACCCGTCGCAACTCCTAGAGTGTACTGCAAAGCTTCTGAGGCAATATTCGTCGGGACTTTTATTATTGGAAACTCATAGCTCATGGCCGATTCAAATGCTTTCGCTTTGACCGGGCTTAGCTTCGCGATCTGACTGGCTGTCGTCTTCACAAATGCATTATATCCGCTCACAAGTGCATTGTCCTGCATGAATGCAGCACGCTCTGCTGACTGGTATGCCTTGGCTGCAAATTCCGCTTGCTTGAGTGGGTCACGAATGTCAACGCCACGACTCGCCGCCTCATCCATGAGCTTCTCAAAGGTTCTCGCATACGCAGCACGTCTTGGTGGTGAATGCAACATCTGGTGAATATGTCCAGGCGCATTCATAACGGTCAGAGCCTCATGTGGCGGATCACCACCAGACTTGCTGAACATATTCAGCAAGCTTCTGGCAATCGCTCTTGCGTTAAATCCACCCTCTACTGGAGCTTCGGAAAGGATTTGCTTTGGAACAACTTTTGACCACAGCCCGCCCGATGCTTCCTCCATTGGATCTGTTACAAGTTTTGCAAGGCTGGCAAACCCGATTTTTCCTATTGTTGATTGGTAGGAAAGAACTGCGGCACGATGCCACTTGGGGAAGAACTCCATGACTTTTTGCGACAGTTCTTTTTGAGCTTCTTTTTGTTTCGCCTCTTGCTCGATCACTTCTCTTTTCAGCTTGTCGGCTCTTGCTCTCGCTTCAGCAACTGCTGAAGTTTCCCTGTACTCACGGCGATCTTTCGGCTCAAAGTCTTGCTCAGTAATCCTGCGGCGATACTCAGACTCACGCTTTAAAATATTTTGCAACCTGGTCTTTTCGCGTTGCATATCAGAAATCATCGACTCAATTTCCGTCGGCGCCATGGAAGTTTTTTCACGGCCAGGAGGAATATCGCCTCTCTTCAAGCTCTCAATGGTGTTTTCAAGCCGCTTCAGTTTAATCTCATGACTCAGCCGTACTTCCTCGTCGGTAAGCTGTTTTTGCTTATAAATCGACTTCTTCGTATCTTTTCCGGCAGTAACATCCTCTAGCTCGGATGTTTTCCGAAGCTCTCCAAGAATCCTGGAATGCTCGCTTCGCACTTGCTGCTCATTCATCTCTTTGAACTTGCCGTACCCGGTCATGGCATCTCTGGTGTCTCGACGGCTTATGTTCGGGTCGATCTCCCTGAGACGCTCCTGCGCGGCATCAAGAATGGATTCGCGGTCAGTAACACCGCTGTCAACAAGGCTTTTCAAAAACTTTCGAGCATATTTTGCAATCGATTCGCTATCCTGAAAATCTTCGGGCTTGAGTTTTTCACGGGCATCATTAAAAGCTTGCTCCAACAATTTTTCTTGATCGCCACTCAAGCTTCTTCGGCTTTTCAGATCAGCAATATATTCGCTTGCAGTGAGAGC
>JGI20166J26741_10895559_pt1 | contig 14842 bp, 7 predicted proteins | sample TergutCu122P5_FD_26741 | JGI IMG/M metagenome (IMG submission 26741)
AAAGTGTCTTCCAGATGTCTCAGGTAATTTCCTGATGAATGCGATCGAACCTCTTTTTGTGACTTTCCTTTCACTTCTCTAGTTTACGTCTCATAGGAATAAAACTTTATTTATGAAGCCATATATGTTGTAAAATTCTAATATACAATATATAAGCTTTTTAAGATATAACGAAACCATCATAATTGTAATTTGACAAAGGAAAGAAGTTTGTAATGTCTTAATTAGTGAAATCTAAGTTTGTAATATACAAAAAACAGACAAAATGCAGTTCAATATTTAAGAGTGATTTCAATCACACTTTTGTCACCAAAATATTTCGCCCGCTATTGCGACCATCTTCAGAGAGGAATAATTACGGGCATTCAAAGGACAATGTGGTTGTTTGTGTCGTCACACCATAAAAATTAATTATTATTATAATTTTATTTAAAATTATGTAAGAAATATAAATACAGGTTAAAATCTGTAATGCTTATTATTTTGGAAGTTAAAATTGTTTATTCTGTGTTGAGTGATGTTTGATGCATTAATGTGGTTAGTTTAATCTAGCGTGTAGGTGAGAAATGTATGATTAAACTACTTCATAAATACTAAAATTTATGTTTTGGTTATTTGTATGTTATGGACTTTATTTATACACGGACGGTATTAAAAGTGTGAAAACTAATATATAAAGTTGATTCCAATTTCTAACCAAAGAGTTTTAAAGCATTCAAAACAAAATTAAATGCGTAATTTTTTATTAAAATGGAAAAAATATCATACATTTCACGACTGAAGAGTAGGATACGATAAATAGCTTAAACAGAAATTCTTTGTTTGTGGCCAAGAACTTTTCAATCCTACTTAGAAATAAGTGGGTGAATATACATAAAAACCTGAAATTAATTTTAATGTTTTAGACGATTAACACCTTATAAATCGTAAGATACTTAAAAACATGTTTTCTAGATTTGCCAAAGAAAATTTAATGAAGGATGGGGTGTAGGGGAGAAAAATTCTCAGTATTTAATTTGAGCCATAATTTCTCAATTGATTTGAGGCTCCATACACATTATGAAAGTAATTTTTTAACAGCGTCAAAAACAATTACAACAATCTACTTTGTCTTACGTGTTGTATCAGCTGAGATCCAAACCAGCAGATCAGAAGAACGTCACCAGCGTACGTGGCGTAACTTACCACTCCTTGACTCATATCTGTATAATCTCCCCAGTTCTGCAAAAAAAATTTGCAATATTACAAGCATTGAAAGATAGAAGGTTTCAAATAACAAAACTATGGAAAATGTAGTATATTGGGAATAGTGACGTTCTGCAGATGTATTTGATTTTGTATTGACTTTTAGGAGCCTTTGCAATTTTGCGAAAAGCGACTATTTAATTTGTCCTGTTTGTTTGTCCGTCGGTCCGTTCGTCAGCATGGAACAACTCGGCTCCAAATGGACAGATTTTTTGATAATCAGTACTTGAGAATTTGTCAAAAATCTGTTGTGAAAATTAAATTTTAATGAAAATCTGAGTATAATAACTGTTACTTTACATGAAGACGTATGTTCATTTTTGATAATATCTCGCTCAACCCTTCTTACAATAAATGATTCGGGCAAAGAAAGTAGTGAAAACCAAAACATGCATTTTATATTCAGTAACTGTTTTCAAAATGTGCCTTAATGAGGTAATGTGTAACAAAATAAATTGACAGAGAAATGACAGATGTCAATGATATCCTTGGCCTTTTAATGGCATAGTGATAGGTTGCCATGATACAAAATTGTGCAATGTTTTGCTTTACATACACACACACACACACATATATATATATATATATATATATATATATATACACGTACACATACATAAATGTCGATATGTTATGTGTCTGGAAATTTGAGGTAGAATATTGATGGAAATCTACTAGACTGCTAAGCGTCACATTTCATAATTCGCTATCTCATAATGTAACAACATTCAGCAGTTCTTATACCATACCGTAACTAGAGAAAATGCAGCGAAGCACATTGCAGCCAGTACAATAAGAAAGTGGCCACATAGAGAGACATTCAGCGCATCTTCCAAATGCTGCATGAACCTGTAGATTAGAGAAACAAGTTCAGTATATTGAAAATATTAAACATGTTAAATATTACTGACATTACTCTTAGGGTTCAGTTATAGATGATAGATTATGAGCTTCTTATACAAAAGTAATCTTTAGAAGTGCTGTTTTCATGATGATTTGTGTGTACGTTTCGTAATAAACATTAGAGAAGTTCATGAGCCGAGTGCCTTTGAGATGGAGATGGTTACTGAAAAGTTGAATAGACACAAATCACCAGGTATTTATCAAATCCAAGCATAATTGATTACAGCAGGAGATAGAACAATTCTTTTTTTCTGAGATCATTCAGCTCTTTAATTCTGTTTGGAATAAGAAGGAAATGTTTGAGGATTGGAAGAAGTCAATCATTTACCCATCTCTTAGAAAGGTGATAAAACAGAAGGTAGTAATTATAGAAGCATATTACATTTGTCAATTACGTACAAACTTCTTTTAAACATTTTGCTGTCAATGTTATCTCCTTATGTAGAGGAACTTATAGGGAATCATTAGTGTGAATTTCGATGCAATAGGTCAAATACTGATCATGTAGTCTACATTCATCAAATACTTGAGAAAAAAAGTAATAAAATTAATCAGTGCATCATCGATTTATAGACTTCAAGAAAGCTTAAAATTTATTAAGGAGGGAGATCTTGTACAATAATCCCCCCACAGACAGACGACAATTACAGTAAGCTAGAACTTGCCACAAGAGTTTGTACAGCCCCAAGAAGAAATACTTGTGTCCAAACTACAGTTTGGAAATAACTTTTTATTTGTTATACGTATAAAGCAATTTGCACTAGATATTAGAGCAAACAGGGGATTGATTCATAGAGATCTCTTCATCAACACGCCCTCACACAGATATATAGACTCTTCTTAATCGTTTTAGAAACCTGATGATGGCCATTACAGGCCGAAACAGGTAGTTTTATTATTAGAATACAACATCTTTCTAAACAAGTTGTGTTGTCTGAGTACACTTCCTCCCTCCCATAATCTCACTGAGTCTGGTATCTTCACCAAATTGGTGAAGCTAATAAAAATGTGTCTGAATGAAACCTGTAGCAGAGTCCGGGTAGGCAAGCAATTTTCTGACACGTTTCCTATTAAGAAGGATTTGATACGTGGGATTGCTTGATTGTTAATTCTTTAGACTTTGCTCTAGGGTACGACATTAGGGAGGTTCAGGTGAACCAGGATGGCTTGAAACTGTAAGGTACACATCAGCTGATGGTTTATGCTGATGATGTTACTATCATGGGCGAAAGCGTGCATATTATAAAGAAAACCCCACAAGCTTTGGTAGTTGCCAGTAAGGAGATTGTTCTGAAAGTGAATGTTGATGGAACTAAGTACGTGATCATGTCTTTAGATCAGAATGCTGGAAGAAGTCAATATGTAAAGAATGATGATAGATCGTTTAAAAGAGTGGAAGGGTTCTAATATGTGGACACAACTTAAACAAATCAATATTCTATTGAGGAAAACATTAAGAGGGGACGGAAATCAGAGAATGCTTGTTATCATTCGCTGCAGAATCATGTCTTCCAGTTTCCTATTCAAAATTAATGTTTACGGATCTATAATTTTGCCTGTTGTTTTGTATGGGTGTGAAACATGGTCGCTCACATTGAGAGGGGTACGTAGCTTAAGGATGTTTGAGAATAGCGTACTGAATATAATATTTGGGTCTATGAGGGACTCCTTAACAAGGGAGTGGTTAAAACATTATAATCTGGAGCTCAGTAATCTGAACTTCCGACCCAATATTGTTGGGGTAATTAAATCGAGAAGAATGAAATGGCCAGGGCATTTAGCAGGTGTGTGTGAAGAGAAGTGTTTACAAGCTTTTGTTGTTAAACCTGAGGGGAAGAGACCACATGAAAGACATAGGCATAGATGGGAGGATAATGTTAAGATGGTTTCTTCAGAAAGTGGGATGTGGGGGCATTGACTGGACTGATCTGGCTCAGGATGGGAGAGGTGGCGGAAACTTGTGAATGCACTGATGAACATTCGGGTTACTTTAAAAGCAGGGAATTTGTTGACCAGCTGAGAACCGTTTAGCCTCTGGAGAAGGATTCTGCTCCATGGAGTTAGTAAGTCAGTAATTAAGTAAATAAGTGAGTAAGAATTACAGATTATAAATTAAGTACCTCTAATTTTGTCGTTATATTAAAGTGTTTTGTATATTCTTTTGAACTTACTCCATAATATTCTGATGGTGTCGAATGCACGCGGTTAACTTAGATTGCAAGTCGCAGTTTGCAAGTGTATGAGGTTGTTCATCTTCCTGCTGGTGGCGAAGAGTGATGTGTTGCTGTCTGATATCCAGTATGGCCAAATTTAGCTTATCGAACTGAGTACAGGCCACAGCGATCAGTGTGGTAACCAGAGACATGTAACCACATAGAATACCAACTGCTAGCAGTGATGCGATACACTGTAAATAAATAAATTTTAATAACATAAACTTACGTTAAATAAAGCAATTAAGGAATTCTTACGTAAATAATTTCTGGCTACACTAATGACCATATGGAAATGAAAATTTTGACTGGAATTTTTTTTTCTAAGATATATCTTTCTTTCATAGAATGTAAATTCACTTCCAATCAAAATGGCAGTGCGTTTGATGGAAGTGAATGAACGACTCTAGAGATTCGAAATGAAAACCCTTTGGGATGTCTGTTATTTATTTTGTATAATTTCACACAAAATTCTTCGGTGAAAAATCTGGTATCGCGATGTGAATACTTGAAGGTGAAGTATAGAAAAGACGTGGATAATGAAAATGGGCATATACCTAGCAATTAGATTAATGGGGAAAGAGATTTTTCTAAGATAAAACACACCTGATATCTCCTGTTACAGGACATAGAGCATGGAACATAAAATTGTTTTTCTTTTACTCTTTTGTAATCATGACTATTGCTAATTTGTTCTCACTGGCTTGTGCTTTATTATGTTTTTCCAGTAACTACTTTGCGCTGCGAATAGCTAGATACAATGAGTATATAATCGAGGAGCCGATCCCTGTGACCGGGCTGTCTAACGCGTGGGTCTGCGTCCGTTCGCTTGCTGGGATGGAATTGTAATCCCACCCAGGGCATGGATGTCTGTCTCTTCTGAACATTGTTTGTTGTCAGGTGTAGGTCTCAGAGTATGATCTCTCGTCCGGAGGATACTACCAAGTGTTCTGTATCTGAGTGATATCTGGAAGCTTCGTGAAAGGAGAGACCATGACGGGAATACGGACCGAAGTGCCACAGAAAGGAAATGAATATAAAAAATGGACAGGCTGAACATAAAACAATCTGTCAATTGCTTGATTGTTGTTAACAGGTGGGGTTAATAAATCAAAATAAACTACTGTACTGCAGATATTACTCACAATACAACTTAAGTCCCATTTTGTCACATGTGTCAGTGCGCGAATGGCTCGATTTTGAAGGGTGGCGATTGGTGACGTGGTGATAAAATTTGTTGAAGATTTACGAATAAGTTGTGAGGGTGAGAAGGATGGGTGCTGTGTCCTTTTGACCGAGATTATTGTGAATCTTACGTTTAGGTCTTGGTGATCCTTTTCACTCACATGTCTCCAGTTATCATTAATCATTATCCTTGCGAAATACGACACAATGTTAGATCATGTAATGACAAGAACGCTAATATGAACTGCTTGTACTGTTGTAGATCTATGGATTTGTATTCATTGGGTACCGGTCGGTACACCGGATATACCGAACGTTTTCCATCTTTCTCCCACTTTTGCAAATAAATTCCGGCTCAGTGCCACAGATAGACCAAAAGGGTCTAATTGAAATTTTTTTCCAATTGCTCATTGTCAACCAACCGACCGAAGCTCGGTAGTTGGAGATCATAGTAGAAAAATAAGGACGGAAAGAGAACAGAGCGAAAGAAAGAAAGAAAGGAAAAAGAAGTGTGTCATTTAACGAAATCTGCTAAATTAAGAATACTGTAGAAACACATATATGAGAATTCTGTTTTAAAAATTGTAACCTGTGAGATGTTAACCAATTCGTAGAACGGTGAAACAGTCCAGTCGAAAGGATACCACGCGATGAGTATTGTTTCGTGATTTGTCACGATACGTATTGTTGACTGGACGGTATGAAAACACAAGATCGCAATAGCTGCATTTCTGCTGTACTTCATAGTGAGCAGGATCCATCCTGCCGCTGTCGAGTGTCCGGTGTCAGCGTCTCTGGTCGGCAGATCTTCCCACGTGAAGCTGTCTGTTAGGTCCATCGCACGTTCAATACTCTGTTGTCGCAATCTGAGACAAAGAAACCAAAGTCTTACCTCAGGTTCATAAAATGTGGAAATGTGAGCGATTAAATTCTTTGTAAATAGGACCACGAAAAATGTGTTTTTTATGTACTCACTAATGTGAAGGCCATTACTGTTTTCGTTGTTAAACATCTGTATACTTTAAAAATTCCAGAAACATTGCCACTGATATCAAAATCTAGCATTTGAGCAATACACAGGTTCTATTCCGAAACTTCGTTGCCTCATTACGTTAGTTAATGGGTTACAATCATTTTTATGCTATCTTAACACTTTCATTTCCAATTCATATTCCACACTGTTGTATTGCCGCAGAATGTTGTAGACGACGTATCAGTTAAATAACATGATGTTCGTTTATTCTATATTTTATATATAAAAACATCAAGCCATTTAATATTTCGTGCAATTAGATTAAAAATGAGTAGTGGGCATCTGAAATAGACAGGTTTCCATTCAAGTCACAACTTCTGTAATATGTTTGATATGATTTTCATCACATTTATGATACCGTCGATTTAACATACAGTGATGTTACTTACCTGCAGTATGAAAATATCCACATAACATTCGTGAACGGAAGTAAAGCACGTACTGTCGCCATGGCGCGCAACAAATCGTCTCTGTGTACGTACACATCGCCAAACGTGCCTAGGTATGTTGTGCTAAAACATATAATCACTGTTCTCATGTAGATAGCGTAAATAGTCGATATTTTCTTCATCTGAAATGGAATTCCCGCCATTCTAAGAAGGAAAATCGTCGAACCGAAACGACTTCCCGACAGTCCCTTTAGTGTTGCTTCTTTTCTATTCATGTTGAAATAATGCAACTCAATGAAATGTAACACAGAGTTTAAAATACTGATCGAAGCTTTGGAAAATTCACATTTGTTTAGTGTTTGTCACTTTCTCACTACTCAGTATATCTCTGACTGTCAGCAGATAATGTATGACACTGAGCTCCTTAACACAGTGCCACTATTGTGTATGGTGAAATGGAAATCAATACTTTGTTAAATTGCATTATTAATAAGACACGAAAGTCGGTATTGTAGAACTGGAAATTTGTTTCTGGATAATTTGGGGCAACCATGGTACGGCGTAAGTTGGAGCCATGATATTGGAAACTTCGTAGAAAGAAGGAACTACTCATTGGTGCCATTAAATATTTCACAGTGTTGGGAAATTTTACCGTACATGCAGTAAATGTTTCATTGTCACATTACCTACATTCAGCGAATGGGTAAATAATGGAAAAGCAAAAAATTAAGCTGTGTAATATAATGAATGCACGCAGGACTTAATGCACATTACCCATTTTTCTTCTCAAATTTAAAAGTATCTGAAATCTGATCATTCATCACACTGATCATTTATATCCTATTTTGAGAGAATTTCTCCCTAGTCTCAGACCCCAATCTCCTTTTCTGTATCTTCTAACTTTTCACTGAAATTCACTTTTCAATTAGCATTTAAAAAGTTTAGCTCTGTTAGAAACAAATACTATGGAATTTGTTTGAAAACTCGTATTTTCTAATTGTGTCGGGAGTCGCGTGAGAAAACAAGATTTCGAAAAAATTAGCTTTTATGTAAACTGTCATGAATATGTCTTTTGATAAAGACGTAGGCCGCTAGATTGCCCAATATTTATTCACATATTAAATTAACCCATTTCTTTGCTCTTAATGAAACTTAATTTACTTGTACTAGTATTGAAACTCAGATTGTTCTAATTATGGACAAATTGTCTTGCCTCTCGGTCCAGACGCCTTACTCCAATTTGGTTTTTGTTTGATGGAAAAGTATTTTTCTGTTTCTGTTTACTTTTCATTTCGTATTACTTCGAAAGCTTCTTATGTCAAAAAGCATCAAGTGAAGGCGTCGAAGATTCGGATGGACGGGATGTGCAGAACATGTGGGGCAGATTGTAAGTGTTCTGCGGAATGTAGTTGATCAGTGCATGGAAATTTGCTTGTTTTGTGGTTTGCAAAATATACATTGATTTGTTTGAACCGTTTTTGTCGAATATCATAAAGGAGTTTTCAATCTTTGAGCAGGAGCTACCAAATGCCACTTACGGTATCACCGTGATAGTAACCGAGGCAGAAATCTAGGATACATGACATGACATAGAACTTTGCTGCTTTGCCATTACGAATGAGAAACTGTAACAGGGGTACTGCATTGTGTGTGTTATGAGGGATGTCTGTAAGAATATATATATATATATATATATATATATATCGTTATGTGGTAGCAGAGGAGCATGAAATTACTGACATGATCTGAGAAAACAGTCACCGATCACATAAAGAGGCTGTTTCTTTTTTCTCAGCTCTAAAAATTCAGAGCCGTAAAGACTACCAAAACTACAATTTGCTGTAAGCATTCGTGCAACAAGTTGTGACGTTCTTACATCGGCTGTGTTATGTCGTCGATAGAAACAATTGTTGGTTTGTAAAGAACCGAGATATGAATAGTTACAGACAGTTTGGTAATTAACAGCTGACAGCAAGAAATCTGTGCAGGTGGCAGTAGAATTAGCTTATGAAGGAGACACATTGTTACGTTTGTAGAACCTGCTAGAGGACACAACGACACCTGCTGTAGTGATATTGTGAAACACCGTAAAGAGTTCGGCCTTCGTCATCTTCGCTGTGCTGGCAAACTGTTAAAAAATTCTGAAACCTGGATTCCTCTAAACCTTAGATCTAATGGCAGATACTGTCCGCTGCTTTACCTGTAATGAAAGTGGCAGTTTGTTTGGTGACGGAGTTAGACCCACCGCTACTTATTACATTAAGACCTTCGACGTGAAATTGCCTTTCGGGCTGTTGGCAAGAAGCGGCTTAAATTTGAGGTATTCATTCTTCTGTTATATTTCGGTGTATCGATTGGTAATTAGTTTCCAACATTTCTGTACAGCTTTTAGGTGCCTTCTTCATTGGTGGCATACAAAGAAGAAGATGGGAACGGGAGTTAGTCCAGTAACATAGATAACAGACTGCCAATGAACGCTTCGTAACATATCAGAAGAGTGATGTCCTTATTCACATTGTGGCGTTCCCTGAAATTGCGAGTTATGAGGTTGTTATGGTAGCCGAAGGGATAAAAGCTAAAGCGAATGCTGTACTGACTGGATACTCTACAGAACATCCAGTCAATGCTGCTAAACGTGGGAAGTGCTGAAATAAAATATTAACCGCTGTGGATATTTACCCGAAGCGATATTCAGCACAGAACGCTGCATATTGTTACCGACTGCTTGCAGGTCTACTTTGACACAAAACAAATCACTTGCTATCATCGAATTTGTTAATAATTGAAAACAGGCACAGAATTTATGTGAGTAAAATTTTCTACTTATCGTAATGCAGCAGATCAAGCAATGGAACTACTCCATCCCTTATTTTGCTGTTCCGCCGCGTATTTGCCTCCTAAAGAATTTAAAATCAATAAGCAATGTGAAGCGTTTAAAGAGATGTGGAACAGAATGTTTTCTTTCGTATTGAAAGTGGTACATAAAAATTTATGTAACGAACGAAACTTTCTGTGGCGAAGGAAGGAACAAAGTTTAAATAGTATAAATTAGCTATAGGCTAAAGTGTGTAATTTTAATATTTTTTTCACAATTTTAATTCACAAATTCACTTTGTTTCGAGTGACGCAATGACGTTCATTGTAACTGTATATGTTTCGAAGGTCCTTTATTCACATAGATCCAGCACGAATTTAATTGTCACATCTGCTGTTATGTACGTAGAATAGACCAGTCTTGTGTTCTTGGATGCAGCTTGCTACCCTGATGGGGACTTCCATAGTCCTACTGAGGGCCGTGACGGCTCCAGCAGTTGCTACGCTACTTCACTTTCTGTAACGAATTGCGACTTGCAGTATGACGTAAATTTTGTTGCGTTAGTATAATTCTGTAAACATGAAAACATTTGTTAGAATAAGCGCCATAATCTTTAGATTACTGTAAACGTAAAGATTATTGCTTTGTGAATTTTTCTAAATAAAAAATGGTACTTAGGCCCTGACTTTCCAAACAGCTGCTCACCATTCATAAAAAGTGATAATTATTCTGTGAATGTGTGCTTAAGGAGGATGGTAATTTTCCCCAGTTTTATTATCAGGACTTTGGGCTCCACAACGTACCTTTTGCACTGCTTGCGACAGCCTCAAAATGTCTATCGTATTGTGAAAACATAAGCCTAGTGTGGTGATTGGAAATCTTGTTACGTCCTCATTATGTGTATAATTCACACATACATAGATTCTGTCACACGGAGAAAGAATGAAAACAAGACTTGCTCTTTGTGTAAATGTTGTTAATTTGCACAGCACAGTTTGAGAGGAGGAAGTTCATTGGAATGAATTTGGAGTCTTTAATTTTCGTGTACCTTCAAATTATGATTTTTCAGTACTGTACGTTCCTATGTAACTGTGTTTAAATACTTTCCATTTCAGTCAAATTTTAAGAACTATTGAAGAAACGAAGCGGACATCAACACTCCCACATGTCTGTATTTAATGGGTATTTACACTTTGAATATTTTTTATCTGTTGTCAATTTGAGCTCAGAAAAAAATATGTTTGTAAATGTGAGTTGTATTATCAAGTGGGACAAATCATTTCTATTTAATTAATTTTATAAAAATAAAACAAAAAATCATATTTTTATAAATTATACATTGTTTTACATATGCTTGAAAGTTTGTATTTCTTTCTGAGTTTGCTACATCAACCTAGAAAAATATTGAAATGTATTCTCTACCAGAACAGACCTTACCCACAACATGAAGAGCTTTGAACCGCATTGTCCCATGCTGGATTTTAAGGGAGTGTAAGAAAGTTATTTTCTTCTCTAAAGTACTGAATCTTTTGAATGTGAATTCTTGTCTATTCTTTAACTGTGACCTTGAGATCAATAACTGCCTACCTGTCCAGAATTCTGTGATTTGCTTAATCTTGTTTTTTGCGCCTCGTCCATTACCTTCTGCAACATTAAAATCCATAAATGAACTTTTCATATTTCAAGGAAAGAAGGTGAACAGGAAGTAATTCATCACACTGAAAGTAGAATACGGAAATTTTTATTATGATCCAAACTTGATATAACTCCGGAGTTTAAAAAATTTGATAGCACAATATTGATAATAGGGGGCACGCGGTGCCGCAGTTGGTTGAGACACTGCGCTATAGGTTGGAAATTTTCATTTACATAATACTTCCCGCCAAACTATGGCCCTGGGTTCTACTCAACCTGTAACGGAATTGAGAAACAGGGATATCTCCTGGTGTGTAAATGCTGCCGTTGTGTAGGGCGGACAAAACTACGACCTTCATTTGTCGAATGTCATTAAATCTGGTAGCCTCAAATTCCTGGGACCCTTTGGGTCTGTACAGGGATTGTTTACCTGTTATTATTTATTAATGATACGGAATTGTCTTTATATTAATTTCATTATTTCTTATTTCTGTTTGACGCCTCCGTTCCAAATGAGATTTGGGAGGTTATAAGATTGATTTAGTCTTGTAGAATGCCCTTCTTTACAGAAAAATTCAATGCACATTTAATTGTTTGCCCTGACTGCATTATTAACTTTGGCTCTTGCAGTAAGTGTAATGATGTACAGGGAGGAATTCGTATGGGGGAGACATACTTTTAAGTGCGGCTTATTAATGTCTTGACGGAGGTCATTAGACTCCCTGCAATAAATGTAGGTGATGTCGTCAGTGTCAAAGTTACATGCTTTGGCAACTGCAAACACTTTTAAATACTCCTAGCAGCAGGCGACAAAATACACCGCTGTTTCAGCACACGAATTTTTCACACGCCAGAAGATTCCTGTCTTATAAAATTACATCGGCTGCTACATTAATTTATTATGTGCCTTGCCGTGGTGGGAATTAAAGCCACTGTCCGTCATGTCTGTCCGAATGATCGCATGCATCATACGACTCTCAACGGACAGGTTGCAGTGAAACTTTATATTGGAGACATATGAAAATATTTAGAAAGATCTAAATTTGTTTAAGATCGGACAAAAATATCGGGCACTTTACATGAAAACAGAGTACGTTTCATTGTTAACGACGACGTTAATAAGCATAAATCTCTGTTTTTAATGTAAGTGGTATTAATTGTGTAAAGTTAGCCGAAGATGTTAAATATTTCTCGCACAGGCCGTACACAAGTTGTCTCTCTTGTTTTCGAATGGTTTGGCTTTGAATTCGTAAACTTTTATATTTGTCAACACAAAATTTGTCCTGGATGTTCAGTATTTTATCACCAGAATAAGTGATTCTGGATGACTTGGGTAGTGGAGTGGCTGAACAGGGGAAAATAAATCATCTAATTTTCTCAACAACATTATCCAATCAGTGTTGCCAACGTTCCTATTTTTCACAGTGAAGAAGTAATCATTGTCTTTGTTAGGCCAAGGCGAGTTCAACATAGTAACCTACATACCGGTACTAACTGCGTGCATCTGGTCAAAGTACTGACACAGAACCGGGCATTTTATGTACTACTCCGCTACTGATGTTGACTCCAAAAGAACGTAGAATCAATAAGAGAACATGTAATGTTTAAGATAAAAAATATTTGTGTAGGTCATTTATATAACTTTTCAGACATTGTGTGACGAAAGTTTGAACTAAGTTATAAGAACACAAAATCAATAATGCGGTTTGTTTTATTATGATAATCCCCAGCAATGTAGTCAAGACGACGTTTCCTGGCCTTAACCTGAATACTGCAGTATTTTTGCTATTACAGGATACACATTGGTACAGCTTCGAACATGTACATTACTACAGGTCAGTGACCAACATTGTCCTAAAATACGAAAAGTGTTGCGCAAACGCGAGCAATGTTAAGAGAACCCACATGTTTTATCTCAAAGTCGGACCCCCCCTAAATTTATTTATCTTTTTTGTATGTTCTGTCTCACGTACATGTGAGAAAGTGGAACACGAATATCAGCTTTATATTTAAACTATCAACTTGAAATTATTGGAGGAAGACCTAGAATGTGGGATGTCACACTTCCGAATTTTGATAGGTTGTTACGATTTTTGAAAAAAATTTAAATTTTATTGATAATAATAATGAAAGAGGAAAAAATTAGACAGCATAAAAGTTTACGAAGTGTGATGTAAATACGAAGAATATTTGATTTTGTTGATATTGGGAATGTTTATAGTGGTTGAATATCATTTTAGTGGTAAAGTTGGCTGGTGTATTGAGCAGTTGTTCATTGAATAATATTTATAAAACTAGAAACAGACCTGTGAATTATAAAGAACTTTGTGCTAACCTAAGCAGTATTCCGTATACGTCGAATCAAGAGACGGATATAATTACAAAATTGTAATAGTGGTCTTAGGGTTATTTTATGCAATTTTCTGCCAACATACGTGGATGGCGAAATTTTTACGTATAGTTTGTTTATTTCTAAAGAAAAAGCTTGGCTATCCTTAGGCGTTCTATCAATTCTCAAGTCAGCAACCAAGAGAGTTCACGAAGTCGTCATCATTTGTATCAGCATCCTTTCCATGAAGTTAAGGGTAAAAACGGGTGTGCAAGTCCATATAAGAGAATCATAGGGCCTTTGTTTTATAATGAAAGTTTCCAATACAAAACTCTTTGAAAAACTGATTCTTGTACACTTTTCCAAAAACTGACAAATGAAGGAAAGCCTCCCTTTTATTGGCGCATTACAGTCCTACAGCACATAAGCCTAATTGATCGTTGTTGATATTATGAAAGATAAACGATTAATTGATCAGTATTTTCCCATTTATTCATATTTGAATTTTCGTCATTTTTAGTCTAAGGACATACATAAAAAGATTATATCTGTAATTATTGTGGTCAATTCATAAACTTTAAGAAAAATTTCGTTGGATATACATGTATAAAATCCTAATGTTTTGTGAAAACTGCCAGCAAGTAGGGGGCATTATTTTGAACATCTCGTGTGAGTAAAGGAATGAATAATCAATTTGTACCGGTTAGCAAAGGAAAATAATATTTCTTGTAGTAACATGTTACACGCTTCAGAAATTCACCGCTACCGTGCTGCGTGTAGGGTGGGAAAATTTCAGCGGTCGTGTACTGTGACATTTAAAATAAAATAAAATAAAATAAAATAAAATAATATAATATAATATAATATAACATAACGTACGTAACATAACATAACATAACAAAATAACGTAACGTAACGTAACTTAACGTAACATAAAATAATATAATGTAATATAATATACACTGCTTATGGCTATCGGTTCTATCTAATACCAAATTATAATTTATTTATAAACTTGGAAATGGAATGTGATACACAGTACTGAACGGTATATTTATTGCCACACTAATACAGCTTCCACAGTAAAACGCAACA
>JGI20166J26741_10896670_pt1 | contig 14840 bp, 14 predicted proteins | sample TergutCu122P5_FD_26741 | JGI IMG/M metagenome (IMG submission 26741)
GAAATTTTTCCTTTTCATTCTTATGAATTGTCAGGCTATATGGTAAAATGTGTGAAATTTTTCCTTTTCATTCTTATGAATTGTCAGGCTATATGGTAAACTGTGTGAGCTTGTTCACCAGAAAAGATTGAGTGCATTTATTTAGATCCACAGCATTACATCTTGTGTGTGTCCTTACCGACACCTGCCACTGATTCCTGCTCTAGGCAAGGCTACAATAACCCATATCTTTACATCTTACTTCTCAGAGATGCATTATAATATTTTCCACCTGTCCGTCCCACAATCCTACAGTCTGCCTTTTTTTGTTGAGCTTATAAACCTTCAATTTATATGCATTTCTTCTTTCCTCTGTGAAACATATATGCCCATCCCTTCTCAATATTTGTGACCCTTTCCATGCTGCATGTGATTTATCTCACTTAGACATGCTAGACACTTTATTCGGTTTCTACTTGGTGGCTCTACACCAATAGAAAATACTTTGTATTGAGTAAACATTACAGTAAAATGAAGAGCAGGAAAAAAAAAGTTACACTGATGTTCATCTGTTATTGTTGTGCAGGTATGGAGTCTTTTATCTCTAATGCTTTGGACTTGTGGTTTTCAGGATAAGAGATGTTTTTCCAAAAACTGGAGTGGCATTGCAAAAAATAAAAAGGATGAATTGTTCTGCCTTCAGCAGGGAAGTGTGTTGCGTTGGTTAACATTGATTACAAGGCATCAACTGAAAAGATACCAGTAGGAATGCCTGGCGAATTTGTGATTACTTAGCACTAATTTTAAATTTACTTGTTCCACCACGTAGCTGGTTTTGGGCACATTCTGAATACAAAATAAAAGATCCCCTACCTTTATTCCATTGCATTATTATTTGTAATTGACAACCCAACCACAACTGCAGGTGTTTGAATATTCTAAAGGTATTTTGGTCTTTCAATATGGTAATAAGGACTAAAATGCAAGGGACAAGAAAAACATAGTAATTGGGATGGCTTATGATATTTTGTACCACCTCTTTGTCTACCAACTGTAGTGCACTGCATCGTGATTCTTCACTCACATATTATTTCTTGCTCGTATGCGTTTCAGTGTTTATTAACACCATCTTTAGGGAGCCTCAATTTAAATAGGGAATGCCCAATGCACAAAAAGTGTAAACAACAAAGATGGAGGCTCCCTGAAGATGGTGCTAATAAACACCAAACCATGTAGGAGCAAGAACTAATATGTGCTTGAAGAACCACAGTGCCATGCATGACAATCGGTAGATAAAAATGTGGTATAAAATATGTTGCACGGAATGTACGTTATTAAAATCAGATATTTTAATCTGGAAAAATCAACCACATGTCATTCTTGTCTTCCTGAATGTAAGGTCAGTAGATTGTTTATATACTGTAAAGTCATCTCTATGCTTAATTAAGCACCAAACTTCAATCACTTGTGGAGAAGAAGGGGTGCAACTGCGTGCCTTGTTATTGTTGGTACTGATTGTAGCTGAGCTGTCAGCTTCACCTGCTGGTTGCTTTACCCCTAGTCAAAGGGCTTGCAGTGCACATTGGATAGTAGGCTGGGTGGGTTCTGGCCATCTTTCTTGGTGCTGTGAAGAAGAAAGAAGTATCTGCTCCTGCTGGGAATTTTATGCCAATTCCCTGGCCATCCACCCCATGGCCTTGTCACTGTACTGACTGACCTGTCCCAGCTGTCATACATTGCTTATAACCTTATTTGTTAGTTTGTCACTACTCTATGGCAAATCTTGGCTTAGAGACAGTGGGTAGATGCAGATATATTGAAATTTTTATGCCAATGTCTGTGTATTTTACTGACCTTTAATTCATCATGTTTGACACCTCTATGCACCATATCATGAGAGTGCATTTTATTGAATTTAAATTTATAACTTCTTTGTACTAGGCAGTATTTGTAATTTAAACCCCACAGTCATGGAAGCATTAAATAAACACTTAAGGAAAACTGACAGGCGGTGGTCATCCAGATTGGGGTTGGGTGGGAGGCCAGCTACTGCTACCATAAAATACTGACATGTTACAAAATGTCACATTGGGTTTCAGAAAGGGCAGATGATTGTGACCAGAAAAATGGGCCTTCATGTTCCATTTGATGTGCTGAACAACTGTTAGCTTCTAAAGATGGAGTTTGTTAGTAGTTGTAGCATGTATATGTTAGACTAACATTGAACACCTGCCATACTGTGGCGCAGGTTACAGAGGAGGACATTGCACTGTGCATGGGCGAGATGGAGAACCCACTGCCAGAAGTGGATCAGGAGAGCAGCGAGGAACATCCTTTACGAATCCTGAGCCAAGAGAATCTGACAGTGGTCTCAACATTCACTGGTATGGATTGTGGTTATGTAGCCTGTCATTTGTTTGTTACAGTAAACATAGTAATTGATTTATTGTTGTAATGCTTATATTTTTTACATGGGTTCAGTAAATGCTGCATTACATGGTACCTATTGAAAATTTTTTCTTATTATTTGAAATTAAAAATTTCACCTATTCTCATCTAACTTTGTTTTTGAGTCATCGTCTGCTCCTCTGCCCAAAGTTCCATTCCACATCTCTGAGACAATTGAAAGTTTACTCTGAGACTGTTCTAGTGTTTCATGTAATCTGCAGATGACATCCTCTTTCACTTATGTGGTCTTCATATGAGTAAAGGATGTATTTTATGTGGAATATCTATTAAAAGAACATATAAAAGAAAATAATAGAGCAATACCAAGACTACCTTCAATTGAAATGTAGTTACAAGTGCAGGCAGTATGCCGTAAAAAGAAGACTTAAAGCAATAAAATATCAGTCATCAAGTATAAAACAATGTATGAAACATGTTCCATGTTTTGATGCTCAAAGTTCTTTGAAAATTGCAGTTGAAGATTTAAGTGTTATGCTGTGTCAATTGGGAAAAAGTTCCAATCATGCAAAAGTATTAGAATACATTTATCTTCAGAGTAGAGCTATCCAAGAAGAGTGACCCAGAATGTAAAGGCGCTGTAATCTTTCAAAACTTGGGTAACTTTTTATCAATTGACACATCACAACATCCAAGTATACTACTTGAATCTCGTTTAGCCCCACTATGAGAAACCCAAATCTTGCAAAATTACAGTACACTTAAGACTTGTGATATGTGATTTCTGTTATTCCAGACTCAATGTCTGTAGTGACAGACCTTGAGCGGATGCTGCCTCGCCATCAGTTTGGTCAAACAGAGGGGACCTTCCCTAATCACAGACCATACAGTCTGTATGAGCTGCCAGATGAGTACATGGGCCGGACAGAGCTGAGGTTATATGATGATGGTAGCAGTGAAAACAAGCAACGAACATCAGATCTCATATCTAATCAGACTAAATTTGAACAGCTAGCAAGACTACATGAGATGTACAAGACAAAACTTGCCAGAGCAAATGTTACAAAGACACTGTCATCAACTTTCAGCCCTCCCCTCCAATATCGTCCTCCGTCCAGATGTCAGTCCCTGTCCATGTGTGACATGTTATATGGTGGTGGTGGTGGTCCTGACAACACCTATGCAGGTACTGGTGCAGGTACCGGTGGTAGTAGCATCTATAGTGAACCAGCTTATAATCCTCATCGACCCCTACACCAGAACCAAGCTAAAATCTGTGACAACTGTAAAATGAGTTTTGGTCACAGCTGGTACCACCCTGTGCTAACTACAAAGACCAGGGAACATGTACCTGTCCACCGTCCACTTGGATCAGTGTACTGCGATTCTATAAGCCACCGATTCTGTAGTGAGTGCATTTCATAGTTTTTGTCTGTTTGTGTTATTTAATATTATCATTTTAAGGAAATATTTATCTGTCACGCATTGAGTAATGAAGTCATAAATCAGAATCATTGTCTTCTGAGATGTGACACCATGTAGTTTGGTAGATGGATATCAACAATTTGGAGAGGTAGAGAGGTAGCAGGTTCTTCTGAATTTCTGGTAACCACCTACCAGACTGCACAGTATCATAACCCAGAATATGACAGTTCTTTAATACTGGCCTCTGTGCACTGTATTGAGTGAATGCACTTCAGGGAATTCCATTTTAAACTCTTCTTATGTCCTGGGCAGTAGATGGTACTGAAACCCCAGCATCACTGAAAGGTTAAACTACATTGTCACCTTAAAGGCCTCAAATCTCAGATCCCAGATGATTGTACATGAAGGGATGCTTGGGTATCATGGTTACAACTTATGAAGAATAAATAAATAAATAAATAAATACATACATACATAACAAAGAGATCATTGCCACTGAAATGTCATACTTACTTCCAACTTCATAAGAACGTTTGCATGTTCTGATTTTTAAGGTTATTTTTTTTTTTTTTGGTGACTGCAGGAAGTGGCTTCAATATCTCATCATTGCGACACCCAGATGGAGCATCAAATCCAAACCTGAAAGAAGAAGTTGAGCGAGTGCCAGGAAATGGTGCTTCCATCTCTGACCACGAAGAAGAAACAACTGAAAAACAGAACAAGTGAGAGCATATTATAAAAATTATGTATATTAAAATTTGTGTTGTTGGGTGGTATTTCCAATAAACTGGGAAAAGCTTTACTGCATAGTGTTTGTTTGCCCACATACTTCTATATAAGTTTATCAATATCTTCATAAACATATCTTACTGAACAATTTGGCTTAATGATAACACATCTGTCTTGTATCTGGAAGGTGTCTGATTTGAACTTCAGCAAAGAGCACCTGCTGTCCTGCCTGTGGAGTTTTTTCCCGCCATACAAACACCCTGACTGTGCCCTAAATTAGGCCATGACTCTTCCTTTCCACATTATTTTCAGTTATTATCATCCAATCATTCAACGCTGTATAGTCTGTGTAACTTGTGGCTTAATTAAACTGTTTTACAAATACCAGTACAAACAGATATTGATTAAACTTTCATGAGAATGTTATGAAATTCAAATGGATCCTGTCTGCAGTGTGCCATAACAAAGTGGCATGAGCAGTATTGCTTAATGTCATATTATACCCTTGTATTCCAAAGTGTGCTTCAACAAGGCAGTTCTGCAATGATGTGAATAAAAGTGCCGTGTTCAGTACAAAATTTTGAATGTGCATAAGTAATGTCTTTTAAATCCATATTTGTTAAATGATTACTGTATGTTTTCATTCTAACCTTTAACCTATATCTGGGATGACCTTTTAAATTCCAGTTTTATGCTGCAGCTAGAACACTGTTTAATTTAAATTCCCACTGTGGAACAGTGCCTTCCCTTTTGGACAAAAAGGATGTACATTGGATGGGACAACATTGTCCTTTTCTTCTGTTAATTACTGAAATTTTGAATATTGTCCATTGTTTCAGGCTTTCTGGAGGTGAGATTTGCCTCTTTTTTGGATGGAATGGGGACAAGGGAGAACTCAGCATGGCTGAACCATTAAAAAGAGCTAGTCTTAATGCAAAGATTGAGATTTGCTTCCAAAATATGTGTTCTTTTACATCTGTATTATAAATCTCATGAGAATCTCTCATAATGGCACTCATTTTATTGACTGGCTTATACTGTTTTTTGTATGTATGTACGTATAGTCATACAGAACTTTTGCAGGACCATGTTCCCTCCATCTTGAGGGTCAGTGAATGGGGTGAGGTTTCACAGCAGTAAAATTGTTTGTATGACAGTTTCTTAAGAATCTGGTCCATAGGGTCAGTTATGCAGGCAGATTACAAGGAAGGTGGCTGTATCCTCACTTTGACTGAATATCAGGGCAGCATGCTCTAAGGAATCTAGGTTTGTGAGGTTTGAACTAGTACCTGTGAATGTTGCTTTCCTATGGGACATGACATTGTTTAATCTGGTACAAGTGTTCAGAGGAACTTGCTACATTCATGATTAGTGTTGTGTATTTATTGTATTGTTCCTGTTTTATTATATTCAGTGTTATTTTCTACTTGTAAATGACAGTGTTGTTTGAAACAACTTAAGATATATTCTTTGACATGTTTCATATTTAACAGTCACTGGATGGAACTTGGATCTTTGCAGTGTGTATTAAATACAAACGTAAATGATGGAGGAAGAAGGTTGCTTGGTAAAATTTCCAGATGTTACTCCCTTAACTTGTTTCCCCTAATGGCATAGAAAACAAACTCCCTTGTACTCTGCTACAAGACCACATGGAGTCACATCTCAAAACAACAGCAATCTTTATTCCAATTTACACCTACTTACTACAGGAACCGGCAGCTGGCAAGAGAGGAGGTGCGGACAGTTACAGGCAAGGCTCGTGATGAAGATGAAGAGGAAGAAGATGAACCTCCACCAGTACTGCCACCTTCCCTTCCTCCAGCCCCTGCCTCAACCCGTCTCCATCGCAGGCTATTCGGAGGCAAGACAGGCCCACGTCATGCTAGTCCCAGACCTCAGCACCCAATAGTAGGGCCTGAAGGTTATGATAGTGGTCATGACTCTAGTAGTCCCAGGTATGCTATGCAGTCATTCTTCCTTTGTGGGATAAATTTGTGTTAGGAGATGCAGTAGTTAGTACCAAAACCCTGGCCACATATTTGTGTAATTAATCCCTACACTGGGACAGGGATAGGAGAGTTTTATCTGATCCACAAATAGTTGCATCGTTTCCTCCATACTAATAACCATCGCCCCTAAGTTAAAAGCTCCCATTACATGCCCTGAGATGGTGGAGGATTTGAAGTCTCCCATTTTCAGGCAGTAAAGTTTCAGATCCTGCCATGTCCCTCTGCAGCCACCTTTTTTATCAAAATGTTTTATTTTTGGGACTCAATATCTACGAGTATAACCTTTTTGATCAGCTTTCATCCCAGACAATACTCATTTATGATATTTGTCTGTATACAATGCCCGTATCCATATTTACTTGGGCAACTGGGCAGCTAGTGTGGCTGCAGTGTAAGTGATTATATGTTCTGTTGTTTCAGGGTGACAGACACTTACAAGGTCCCATTTAACCATTCTTGTGTGTAATGTCTGTGTTGTCATTATGAAGAAAATAATGTGTCCCATTTGTAGTTGACACCATATTTCACATGCTTTGTAGCACAGTGAGTGGTGATGGAAGGCATAGTTACCTGAAGCTCTTCAAAAATAGTACTGTGTATCTTAATTTCATCATTATACCATTTTGATTATTCTGGAAACCCGTACAATTTGCTTGGTTACTGAACATAACCAGAATCTTTCTACTTTATCCTATTAAGGAATATGAGATTTATGATACAATTTTTATACATATTTTGTTTGTTTGTGCCCCATTGATGATTTTTTAAACTTGATTTTGAGCACAGAACCATTATAAATCAACTCCACTTGGAATTGATTTTTTGCCATCCAATGTGTCAGTGATTTCCAATTCTTCATTCCATGTAGATTCTGCATACATCTTATTGAAACTGAACTGTATGTTCTAATATTCCTTACTTCACTGTTTTTACAGTTTCTTTGTACTTTGGAATGTTATGAATTTAGTTTAAAAATTGTGTATGTGGATTCATGTTCACTTTTGTGTTTTCCAGTCCACGCCCTTCGAAGGCATCACAGCTAGTGTCATGTTTGCCTGGGGTACTGGCAAACCGGAGGCCAGCAGCCTGTGTCTCAGCGGTCCAGTGTGAAAGCTCAGGTTATGAAAGCATTGTGCGAGACAGTGAGTGTTCCAGTTTTGGATCCAGCCAGGATTCTGATCCAGGCGAACCTCATGACCCAGGGGGTTCAAAGAAAGGTGCGAACTACAGCTTGGATTGATTTCACATTATATCATGATTTGTAGTATTTCATAATATGACATTAGGAAGTGATATATATATAAAAGAACTTAAGAATTAAAATTCTGTTGTTGCTTCCCATCAAGTAGCAAGTTATTGTCATAGCTATGAATGTGTACACAACCCCAAGTGTAGAAATGGTTGTTCTAATTATAGTAATGTTACATCCTCTGTTATGGTAGAGACAGCATGTGTAACTAATGTCTATGCATGGTTGCCTGATAACATGTTCTGCTTTTCATCGTCATCTAGCAATCAAGAATTTAGGCCAACTTTTGACATCCATCAGCCTCATTCATCCACCACTCTTCAAAGATCTTCCTTGTTGTTTGAGGCATGTTATTTGTTATGTTTGGTTACCCCTAGAGGCCTGTTTCTTTGCATTTTGTCAACGTGTTGAACCAGTTTCTTTTACATTTAAAAATTTTGCCAGTATGATTTTGTCTTTGTTCCAGTAACATGTCTTTGTTTCCCCTCAGACCCATTGAATTGTATTTTTCTGGTCATATAAGTACTATTGCAGTAGTAGTAATCCTTATTTTATGTTGTTTCTTCCTCCTCCAGCTGTCATTCCCATATAAAAATGTCAATAAAACTAAGGTACACCCAGCCATTGTTTTATGTTGTAGTTGCATTCCTGAAAAAGTGGGCTTAAATCAAAAAACCATAAATCAAAAATGGTATAAGAGGTTAGCATAATAGGACGCAGCCAGCTAAAGAGCATTGCACCAAATATTAGAGAGCGCAAATTTAGAACTTTTGTAAATTGGCAGAGGGCATTAAAGCAAGAAGATGTAAAAGAAACAGGGGTGAAACGAGAGCTGGGTGTATTGTAAATTGTTTTAGTGTGATTCTGTGCATTTTAAGGTTTAAAATTTGTGTTGATGCATCCTGTCACTTTAAAAGTTCTGTTGTGATGTCAAATGCAGATCTTACAGTGTAACAACAACTGACAATCTTAAGACAAGAGGGTAGAGAGCTTTCAAAATGTCTTGTGTATGAAATGTACTTCAGCTAGTGGACATTCTCAAACATACTGTTATAGTGAGTCAGCCATTGTCACAGACCACATTGAATTATTACAAAATGAATTATACCTTTGTTCAGTTAGCAAACAGTTTACCATTACCTGGATAATATTTCATTTGCATTTGGTGAAATTTCTCAATGAGCCTCAGAGTGTCATTTCACATCAGGGATACTGTTACTGCATTGTGTGATAGTTACTGGGTGTTCTGTGTGATAACGTATTTATTGGGAACCTACTAGGCATCTGATTCTTGTTTAAAGAACTTAGATTCTATCATTGTTAAAGTCTGGATAAAGAATTTTTTTTTGTGCTGAATCAAATTCCATACTTATGTCTATATGGTGTGATATGTTGTTGGATTTTGTAATTAGAAGAGAGAACTGGTTTGATTTTAATATGAAAGATGCCAAATAACTGAGCTTCTCTAGGTCATAAATATTAAAGAAGAAGTCATTGCAATGTTGAATGTAACTCATTTATTCCACTGAAATATCATTATATTTCTACATAATCCCCAAGCACATTGATGATGCATTTGTCTCAGCTTAGCACATCCCCAATAATTAGGAAGTGGAAGTGACTGTTTGTGAATTTGATTGATTGATTAGCATTGGGTTCGATCCCTTATGTTCCCGATGCACCTAGGCCTTAATTTAACAGGTCTGTTGTGCCCCATAATCTGATAACAATTCAGGTGAGCCCTGTTCCACTACTAAAGTTCCAGATGGTTCCCAGACTTAAACTTTTAATATCCTCTGGATCCAAGAAAAAGGAACCCAGATGTACAGTCTGAGTGAAGCCAAAACCTCACACTCACAGAGAATGTGGGCCAAGGTTTCTTCCTCTACTCCATCCCCATCAAGTGAAGATGTCTTCTCAGGGTATTATGGTCCAGTAATAAGGCCAATCACAACACTGGATTGTGTCCTATTAAAGGACAACTTCTGGTCTGTACACTCAGATTAGGGCCTAAAATTAATTCCTGAGCCTGTCTCTGAGTACTACCAAGACCTTGCCACCTTGCCCATTGCTGGTTATCCAATTAGCATCTAGTTGCTTGTGAATAGCTGTGAATACAGCAGCCTTATTTCTACTATGACAGAGTTTTTAAACTTATGCCAAGATGAGACAAATGCGTCAGTGTGCTTGGAGATTATGTTGAGAAATAATGATTTTACAGTGGAATGACTAAGCTACATATGTTGTAATATCTTCTGATTTAATTCTTATTATCCAGGGAATCTTACTTATTGAACATCTTTCATATTTTGAATAAAAATTCTGTGAACTTGCTCCTACTGTAGGGTCATTGGTTTGTTGGATACAGTTCCCGTGCTGCAGTACTGCAGGGAAGACGTGGAGAGGCTGGAGCGGCGCTGGACAGAGGCACAGGGACGGCGGATCAGAGAGCTGCGGGCAGAACAACGGGAACTAAAGGGAGAACTGGCAGCGGCCAAGACCCGACTGCTCATCCCTGCTACACGGTGGAGCTACGAACGTAAGTGAGTTATCATTCTTACATTACTTCTCTCCATGAATTTTTTTCATAGTGTCATAATATTTAAAGTGAGGTTTATAGTTTTTATGCTAAATACCTGTATTAATAATAATAATAATGTGGCATGTATGGGGGAGGGGAGAGGGGTGCACAGGGTTTTGGTGGGGAAACCTGAAGGAAAGAGACCACTGGGGAGACCCAGACGCAGATAGGAGGATAATATTAAGATGGATCTTCAGGAAGTAGGAGGGGGTTGTGAGGACTGGATGGAGTTGGCTCAGGATAGGTACTTGTGAGTACGGTGATGAACCTTCAGGTTCCAAAATTGCGGGGAATTTCTTGACTACCTGCAGAACCAGTTAGCTTCTCAAGAAGGACTCTGCTCCATGCAGTAAGTAAGTAAGTAAATAAGTAATAAACTCTTTTGGGCGATTGCCAGGTTTGTTCAACACTGCTTTATGGGCCTACTCCCAGTCTGTTATCAGGATCAGTGCCTTCCTTCAAGATAAGGACAATAGGTCTGTGAAACAATGGCTTTTAAACATACATTGTTGTGGCTAACTGCCCAAGAAGACATAAAGCAACAAGATTTAAGGTTTTTCACAGTAGTGAAAATTAAGACTGTGGTTCTCTGGATTCAAAAACTGTAGTTTCCTTTGGGGATAAATATTTGAAAGCACCTCGTACCATCATCTTTATTTTACCTTAGCAAAGGAGGCAGTGAGTTTCCTTCACATATTTAGGAAGTCCTGTTCCTGTCCTGCCCATCAGTGCTCTGTTAGACACTCTGAGGAAGTGTTACTCATCAAAATTTTGCTTGTATGAGAGCTGCCTGTTTAGGAAACAAAGGCAGTCTTGAACAGAAACAGAATTCTAAGTGCTGAGACCATACTTAACAGACATGTATTTTTGTTATTAGGTACCATGTTGTCACAAACTCCTTTCTACCTTGACAACATGAAGCAGAACATCCTCATATTTGTGCTTTTGCTTAGTGATACTGTTGTTCAAACTGTTGCAGTTCATGTGGAAGCAAGCATGGACTGCAGGAATCCAAGCTTCCTGGAAGCACTGGATCGAGAGACACAGATTCTACGGAAACGCGTTGAAGCCTGTAAGTCACACATTCTCATGGTCACCTGCTTCGATGCTCTTCTCAAACCACAAGACTGATTCAGGCTTCAGGAAGAACAGTTTGCAGTTTGCTGTTTTGCCTGCTCAATGTAATGTGCTATAACCCTTTCAGACCCAAGACAGCTTTTGACATGAAGTTTCCCAGAAGAGTAGAAATATGGAGGTAACATGGAAGGAACTTTCTTTATTCTGTATCTCCTTTTCAGTTTCCTCCTTCTTTATATTGTCATCTATTTCCCTGCCATATGATCCTCATATTCCAATTTCATCTTTATGTCTGCATCTTCTTGGCCTTGATTTAATTCTGCTTCTCCTTGCATTCTCATTCTCTTGCCTAATTGTCATCTTCTTCCCTCCCTTATCCCTTGTTATATTCCTCCTCTTACATCTTCTTCAGCTTTTGCTTAGTGTCCATTTCCTTGTCTTCTGCCATGTTGTCACCTTGACACCTCTTCATCTTTCACCTTTACCTCTTTCTTCATCCCTCTTTTTTCTCCTGTGTCTTTTGTTTTATAATTCTTCACCTCCTTCTTCAGGGCTGCCCTATGTATTTGTTTTATCTGGGTCTGAAGGGGTCAATGGCCCGTAGATGTTTGTGCTCTAAAAGTGTTCATTTCATACCCGCACAAGAGGTACGAATTCCCTTCTACTACCGAAGCAGTTTGCAACAAAAAGGCACAGTTCATCACCAGAACATATTTATACGTAATCATTTGTGCCACTCCTCATTTCTGTTCAGACCTTAAACTTAATGTGATAACATAAGGAAAATTCTGAAATGTACATTGAAATGGATTACAAATGCTTGCTCTTACATCCAGCATAATGACCCTTACAATTGATCCATTATTAAAGAAGCACTAAGTACTGGGTTGTTAAATAATCTGTTAACATAGACCAGTTTGAAATGCTGACATTGTCATTAAATATGCCATAAGTACATAAACCCAGAAACAAATATATGGACACAATTCGTAAATTAACAGTTCATACTTAGGCTGACCTAAAAATGTCTGCAGCAGTTTATATGCAGTCATTAAATATACTGAGGGACAAATAAATAAAAGTAGCCCTTAAAGTTACCACTTCCAATAAAGTTATCTGGGATTTCACTGGATACTTTTACAGTCTGGAAGAAGGATGTTCATATTGTCTTTTCACTTTGACAGGAAATGAAATTGAATTACTTCCTGTTATTCACAAAAATTGGACTTTCATGTGAACTGAAAAAAAAAATTAATCATGAAGAAGTATGGAATTCAGTTATTATCAAAAGACTTATGCAGGCCCATATTGGACAGAATTAAACTATAATAAAAATTTTTACTGAAAGGAGTATATTTTAAATGTGATAGCCTTAAATTGTGTACTGTATATAAGACATGCTGGTGTGAACAGAATGCAGAGTTAAAATAATGAAGTTCAGTTATTTTATTATGTGATGGTGTAACACCTTGTTCAACGAATATTCATTTCAGTGTACCATTTCATGGATGTGTGTACTCCATTTCACATCTACACAACACGGAACTTTTTATGGAATTAATTTCATCTGGAATATATAGCCAAGCCTTCTGTATAAGGGTTGTCCATGTTTTTGTAACATATTGTCTAAAGTATTTTTATCATACATGGTGATACAGACTGTAAGAATATGAGAAATATTCAATATAAAGTAGTGACATCCTTTTTTGTGTATTTATGGACTGGAGATTAATATGGAAATACATAAGTTCAGCCCTTCTGGTTCATGTGGAGAAGAAGGCTATGAGGATGTTGTCTGCTTATGCTGCTCTGATCAACTGTGTTAAAAGCAAACATGCTGTACCTATAGTACTTTAACAGTACAGTCATGTGACACTTAACAACAGGGATATGTTCTGAGAAATGTGTAGTTGGCAATTTCGTCATCGTGCTAACGTCATAGAGTGTACTTACACAAACCTAGATAGTATATCCTACTACACACCTAGGCTATATTGTATAGCCTATTGCTCCTAGGCTACAAACCTGTACAGCATGTTACTCTACTGAATACTGTAGGCAATTGTAACATCACAGTAAGTATTATAATATTATATTATAATATCGTAATCTTACGGGACCACCATCGTGTATGCAGTCCGTCGTTGACCGAAATGTCGTTATGCAGCTCATGACTGTACTAAATTAAGGAGCTGTGGGTAAATGTTTGCTGTTATGTGGACAGTGTCTTCATCTTCATCTTCATGGAAACTACTCATTCAGCTGTTTTGGTACTAATGGTAAAAAGACTGTTGTATAAAAACATGGAAGTTTCAGGTGCAAATGTAACAGTACAGTTTAAAAATAATAAGAGATTTGTTTTCCTCACCTTCTCTTCCTTTCATCCTCAGTCAGCAAAGATGGAAAGGTTCTATCTTTGTACATACATCTGTACTTTTAACACTTGAAGTTAATGTTCTTAATATTTTATTGACATATTGCAGTTTCACTGAGAGGTTTTACAAACAACCATTTTTAAATCCAACTCTTGACACATTTTCTGTGTGATAGATACTGTAATTCTGCTTACTGCAGTCATAATTCTATTTTGCCTGTTTTAAACTAAGGTAGCTCAGTCAGTATAGTGACAATGCTACAAACTGGACAACTGAGGAATCAGGGTTTAATTTATGGCACTGGCAGAGATTCCTCTCTCTCCACAGTTTCCAGACCAGCTGTGGGGTCCATCCAGCCTCCTATTCAGTTGATACCAGGGGCTCTTTCCTCGGGGTTAAAGCGGCCAGAGAGTGAAGCTGACCACTCACCTCCATCTAGTGCCGCTGTTAAGAATGCATGAAGGTGCACTTCTACTCCCCCATACATCTCTATGGCATGCCGTTTAATGAAGCACAATTGTTCTTCTTTAAGATACAGTGCTCTGTTATGCATGGACATCTTTACCTTTCACCCATATCTGTTACGGTCTTCCTATCTGTCTTCATGCTTTAGTTTATTAACTTTGTCTTTTATTTTTCTTGTACCTTGTGTTTTATATATATTGACAGAGTGGGTGTGATAATACCCATTTCTTTACCTTTAATATTAATATGATACCATATTCAGAAGCCCAAGAATTGAGCCCTACCAGCAACGGAAGGAAATTCTGCTTGTCACTTACCTTAATGTAAATAGATATTTGTGTTAAATTACATTGTTTTAAATACTCAAATGATTCCTTTCATTTTGGAATTTGTAAGCAGAAAATGTCATTTACTGCATTCCTTCAATACAGATATTAATTAGAGTGGATAAAACACCAACACATGCACTTTTTACTCAACACTATATTAGTCTAGCGTGTTGATTTCATTAAAATACATAAAAATATTTAATGGTACTCCGA
>JGI20166J26741_10897781_pt1 | contig 14839 bp, 16 predicted proteins | sample TergutCu122P5_FD_26741 | JGI IMG/M metagenome (IMG submission 26741)
AAATAGAGACATTCCGGACGGACTGCCGGTCTCCGATCTCACACAGAATGGGAATCAATACACAGTCACCACATTGACATGGAAGATCGACCCCGCACCGCCCCCGGGAACTCAGAGTAAAGAGAATACCGATGTGGAGAAGATGATCGACGATCTGAAGGCAGCGGTGGATAAGTTCCATACCGACAGCACTACAACACGCGATAAAATATGGGACATTAACAACTACCTTGTGAACCTCATCACCTATGATCCGTACGGCGGCGTAAATGTTCCGGGCGCAGACGGGAAAACAGAGGGCGTATTCTCTCATGACGCCTACGGCGCCTTAGTGTCGCCGAACGTAGCTGTCTGCGACGGCTACTCAGAAGCGTTCCTGCTTCTTTGCCAGAAGGAAAATATCGAGTGCGTCATTGTGTACGGGTCCACTGTATCCGCCGTTTCCGGCTACACGAACCATGCGTGGAACTATGTTAAACTGGATAATGATAAATGGTATGCCATTGATGTTACATGGAACGATAACGGAAAGGGCGACAATCCATATTTCCTGAAGGGAGGAGATACCTTCTTTACCACACACAATCAGGGAGTGTTCCTCGGTGACGGTTTGAAGCCGTACCAGTTCAACAGCCCGGTGATAAGCACTGACGATTATGACAAAGCCTCTGTCGAACCGAATTACGACCTGTTCGGATGGATCGCCGCGGCAGTGATAGTCATTATTATTGCCGTCTCGCTATATGTATACTCAAAAGAAAACAAGTGAAAAAGGAAGTTCTATATACAAGAACAAACTAATGAAGGATAAGGGATTATAAGAAATGGAAGCTTTTGTAAACAAGAAACCGACACTTGTCCCCCTCGAGGATTGGATAGAACGGCAGACGTTCCGCTCGACCAGGGACATCAACGTCCCGGAAAAGATGTCGGATCGCGTCATAGGCCAAGATCAGGCCGTGGAAGTTATGAAAAAAGCGGCTTCCCAGAAAAGGCACGTGATGCTGATCGGGGAACCCGGTACGGGTAAGTCCATGCTTGCCAATTCCATGGTGGAGTATCTTCCAAAAGAAGAGCTTCAGGACATTGTCTCATATCACAATCCCGAGGATGTGAACGAGCCGAGGATCAGAGTATTCCCTGCCGGAAAAGGCAAAGAGATCGTAAGAGAGCAGAAAGCTCATGCGACAGCTATGAAGACGCAGAAGAACTCTTCCTACATCTACGCAAGCATCCTGATCGTCATGATCGGGTTCATCGCCGCCTTCATGTTCAACAACTGGATGTTGCTCTTTGTGGCCTTATTCGGAGTAATGATAATATTGATGTTCACAAGAACACCCATCCAAAAACAGGAAACGGCAATTGTCCCCAAAGTATTGGTTGGGCACGATCCGAACGATATGCCGCCCTTCATAGATGCGACCGGCTCACATGCGGGCTCGCTTCTTGGAGATGTGAGGCACGATCCGTTCCAGAGCGGCGGTCTGGAGACGCCCTCTCATGACAGACTGGAGTCGGGAGCTATACACAAAGCGAACAAAGGGGTCCTCTACATTGACGAGATCAACCTGCTCAGGATCGAATCGCAGCAGGCCATACTCACTGCGATGCAGGAAAAAAAGATGTCAATTACCGGACAATCCGAAAGATCGTCCGGTGCTTTGGTGAAATCAGAGCCTGTTCCGTGCGACTTCATATTGGTGTGCGCAGGAAACCTCGATGCCATAAACGGCATGCACCCGGCGCTCAGATCGAGGATAAGGGGTTACGGTTACGAAGTATACATGCGCAGCACCATGCCTGACACAGAAGAGAACCGCTATAACATAGCCAGATTCGTTGCGCAGGAAGTCAAGAAGGATGAGAAGATCCCCCACTTCGATAAGTACGCCGTGGGAGAGATTATCAAAGAAGCTCAACGCCGTGCGGGAAGGAAGGGAGAGCTCACACTCAGAATGAGGGAGCTCGGAGGCCTCATCCGCGTATCAGGAGATGTAGCTGTCGGAAGAAGGTCGGATATTGTCACGGTTGACGATGTGCTTGCCGCAAAGGCCACCGCACGCAGCCTTGAGCAACAGATAGCCGATCGCCAGATAGAGCACATCAAAAAGTACTCTTTGATCGAGACAGACGGTGCCGAGGTCGGAATGGTCAACGGCCTTGCCGTATACGGAGCAGACTCCGGAATGTCGGAATTCTCGGGGATAGTGCTTCCGATCGTGGCAGAGATGACCCCTCCTCAGACTAAAAAAGGCGGGAAGCTGGTAACCACGGGAGGCCTCGGCGATATAGCAAAGGAAGCTGTCGACAACATATCTGCGATCATCAAGAAGTACACTTCAAGGTCGATATCCGAGTATGATATCCACTTACAATACGTAGGTACCCACGGAGTAGAAGGCGACAGCGCATCTATAGCGATGGCGACCGTGATATTGTCTGCGATGGAAGGGATACCGATAAGACAGGATCTCGCAATGACGGGAAGCCTCAGCGTCAGAGGCAGGGTCCTTCCGGTCGGCGGTGTCACCGCAAAACTGGAAGCCGCTGCGGCAACGGGGATGAAAATAGCACTGGTGCCGGCTGCCAATGCGAACGATGTGATGATGGAGAACAAGTATTACCGCAACATGGAGGTCTACAGCGTAGAGAACTTCTATGATGTCATCGAATACGCATTCGTCGACTGCACAAAGAAGAGGAATCTGATGGAAAAACTTCTGCCGATCACAGAGGGCGGTGTGTCCACCGCGAAGAAATTAGAGTCTCCGAAGGAGTATGTATCGGCCGAACCGAGGGAGAAAGGATCTCCGGCCTCGACCGAACAGTCCGTCATAAAAGAGACAGAGGACACGACCACCGTCACTGAAAAGAGCAAGACAAAGGGCGGCAAACCCTGTCCGCAATAAACGCCTTATTCTTCAACTTTCTTGTCCGAAAGAAAAGAATCTTTTATCTGTTAATGCCGATAGGGTATCATGGTCTCCAAACGCTATTTCGGCGAACATTCGTTGATGATCGGAAGATTCCAGCCCCTCCATAACGGTCACATGGAGGTCATACGTAAATGCGCGGCGGAATCCGAGAACCTTACGATAGGAATAGGCAGTGCCCAATATTCACATGAATGCAACAACCCCTTTACGGCGGGGGAAAGATACCTTATGATCAATGAGGTCCTGAAAGATGAGGGCATAAGGAATTACTGTATAGTTCCTATCGAAGACATCAACCGATATTCCCTATGGGTCGCACAGGTGGAATCTCTTTCTCCGCCTTTCTCGATCGTCTACAGCAACAATCCTTTGACAAGGCGTTTGTTCAGCGAGGCCGGATATAAGTTAAGGGCCTCCCCGCTATACAACCGCGAGGTATACTCCGGCACAGTTGTCAGAAAGAAGATGATAGAAGGAGACGAGTGGCGTCAACTTGTCCCCAAGAAGGTTGTGGATATCATCGACTCCATCGACGGAGTGAGAAGGCTGAGGGACATATCGGGAGGGGAACAAACTGGCCTCTGAGGAGGATCTTTCACAGTTGATCTCAAAGAAAAAGATAACAATATCAGTTGCTGAGTCATGTACGGGAGGATTGCTCGGTGCGGCAATAACATCTGTTCCGGGCTCGTCTGAATATTTTTTTGGGGGAGTGGTCACATACAGCAACGATTCGAAAGAGAATATCCTCAAAGTTCAGAAGTCCTCGATGATGATGAACGGAGCGGTCAGCAAAGAGACCGCCGAGAGTATGGCCTCCGGCGTGAGAGAACTTTTCGGAACTGACATCGCCATCTCGATCACCGGCATAGCCGGCCCCGGAGGGGGCACCGATGTCAAGCCTGTAGGGCTTGTGTGGATGGGAGTATCGACAAAGGATGGAAATTTTGCAAAGAAATTCAATTTTAAAGGCAACAGAGATAGGATCCGTTCAAGTGCCGTCGATTCTGCGTTGAGGCTGCTGATAGAAACAATAAACGACCTCGGCTGAACTTCATAACAACGTCACGAGTACAAGATCGCCGTATATCGGGCATTCTGCGCTTCCTTTTACATTGGTGATCTTATACTTTTTACCGTTCTCCAGAGCATATGGGTGGCATACTCTATAGTTCTTACAGTCCAGTTTCTTACACTCCGGCTCTTTCAAAGTTATTATCCCGCCTTCGATCGCTGACCTCTTGGGAACAGCGGACATCTGAACGGTTTTATTCACTTCTACCACCTTTACTTTGTCCTCATTCAGAACACAGTCGTGTGTCTGTTCTCTCACTGAGATTATCTCGTACAAATGGCCCTGCTCAAGGTTGACGCACACCTTTTTAAGTTTACATTCATCGCACTCCGGCTGAGGTCCCAGGTAATAGAATCTGCCCCCCTCCTTTGCCTGAGGGATGCTTATCAAAGTGATGGAGACCATGTTTCAGATCACTCCGGTGCTTCTTGCCACCCTTTCGGCCGCAGCTTTCGTGAGTCCCCTATCCCCAAGTATGGTGAATCTTTCCTTACGCATTTCCCTCGCCATGACAAGTGCCCTGATTATCTCTTCGTCCGTGAATCCCAGTTGCTTCCCAGTCGTCGGAGCGCCTATTGTTTTTAACGTATCTCTTATTCTCTCCCAATTCCCGCCCTGGAGCTTCATCATCATTATCGCCCCGACGCCGCATTGCTCGCCGTGGAGGGCCGTATCCGGTCTGATCACGTCCAAAGCGTGGGAGAACATGTGCTCAGAGCCGCTGGTAGGTCTTGAGCTGCCGGCGATCAGCATAGAAACTCCCGATGCGACGATCGTCTTTAAGACGAGCCATACACTCTCCTCGATCCCGGGTTTTATGTAGTTGCAGTTGGAGATTATCTCTTCCGCCGCATGTCTTGCTATTATCTCCGCCGAACTGCTTATCTTTTCATCCGATATTCTGCTTGAGAATTCCCAGTCGTTAAGTGCGGTGAGGTTGCAGAGAACATCTGCGCATCCTGCCGCAAGATATCTGTACGGCGCCTCATTTATCACTTTCGAGTCGGCTATTATTCCGATAGGGGAGACTGCGCTGACGGAGAATGATTCTTTTTCCGATTTTATCGATGCACGGTCAGAGGCTATCCCGTCGTGTGCGGCTGATGTGGGTATGCTAAGGAAAGGTATGTCGATCTTCTTCGCGACCATTTTAGCGATATCGATCTTGCTGCCTCCTCCGACAGCAAGCAGGAATGCCGCATTCTGTTCTCTCGCTGCTTTCTCCGCTTTTTCTATGTTATCGAATGTTGCGTTGGTCGTTTGGAAGGTGGAGATGCTGCGTCTCTCCGAGACCATGTCCTCGATCCTTTTTGCCGCCGCTCTGTATGTTTCTGTGCCGGTTATGATCATGCCGCTGTTCCCGAATTTAAGTTTATCACAGACGTCTGCGACATTCTCTATCGCATCATGCCCAATGTCTACTATCCTCGGGAATTCCATTGCTTTATTCTTGGTAAAATCCGACACGCTACCAACTCGACAAACATCTTAATCACTCAGAACATATAAAAAATAATACACGGCTACGGTTTAATGTATGAGGGCCTTGATCGTTTGCGGAAGCATGGACGGGGGATTCACATCAGAGATGTGCAGGTCTTTTTCAGAGGGCATTTCGACTTACGGAATAACTTCTGACATCATTTTCCCTATTGAAATGAGAATAGAACATTGCACAGGCTGCGACGAATGTTCGAAGGACGGAAAGTGCATCATCACAGACGACATGGAAAAGATATACAAGGCCTTCAGGGAGAGCGATCTGCTCGTTCTTTCCACCCCTATCCACTTCAGCGGGCCGTCCTCTGTCATTAAAGCTGTGATCGACAGATTCCAGCCGCTGTGGTTCGGAGTCGATGAACATCCCACATATGTTGCGGCATTGTTGTCCGGAGGAGGGCGATCGCCTAATTTCAAGAATGCGCAATCCATTTTCAAAGCATTCTCCATAACGGCCGGAATTAATTGGCTCGGACAGCTGGAAATACCCGATACCGACAGTAAAGAGATATCAGACGTGAAGAGAACATCCTTTGATTACGGGAAAGAGATCGGAAAGACCGTCACAGATAGTCGGAAATGATCATTTCGAATCCGATCTCTCTGATACCGGATTCCTTGCTCCTTACGAAAGGGATGATATTCCGGAACCGATCCTTCAAACTAACCCAGTCTTCATTCATCAATGACGAATCAGTATCGAATACCGCGATCTCCCGGAATCCTATTCTTGCGATCTCGTCGACGGATGTCCGGATATCTTTTGTGTTCCCGCCTCTGCAGGCGACCCTCCCCTTTACAACAAAAAGAACGGGGATGCAGTTTTCCGACACGTCGTGGATCTCTACCATCACATAGTCTGTACGGGTGGTATGATAGGGGACCATCGCCTTTGCGATATCTCCCATGAAACAATCGAAAACGTCCTCTACATTGTAAATATGCGTGAGGAACCAAACGTCGCTTCCGCGGAATTTTATCTTCGACAGAAGCTTATCGTCGAGATTCTCTTTTCCCAACCCTTTAACGTCAACGACCACGAGAGGCATCCTTTCGCTGAGCTCGTCGACAGAGTACTCGTGGACGACCGGCTCAGCCCTGAAGGAAATATCTGTTCCGTTGATCGTCACAGGTGCAGCCCTTACCTCGCCGCCTTTCAGTACCGAATAGATCGCCGATATCTCCACAACCGTAGATGTGCAAAGCAATATAAACCGTTTATAGTGGCAACGAATGCATAATATACTCTGAAAAGTGATTCGGTCGCGGTGATTAAACTGGCAAAAGTAGAGAAGAGAGCCATTTATATGTGCGACACATGCAAGAATGTGGTTGAGGGGATCTATTCCGCAGGAGGACCTATACCCGAATGCTGCGGCGATACCATGACGGAGCTGAAAGCCCAGACCGCAGACGTGACAAAAGAGAAACACGTCCCATACATCGAGAAAAAGAGCGGAGGCGTACTTGTAAAGGTCGGAAAAGAGACCGCTCACCCGATGACTGCTGAGCACTATATCGTTTTCATCGAGATCGAAGCCGACGGCATCCTGATGAGGAAGTACCTCAACCCCGGAGATGCGCCGGAAGCATTCTTCAAGACCGATGCAAAGCATATCGTCGCTTGGGAGTACTGCAACTTACACAAATACTGGAAGTCCCCGTGAACACCAAGGCCGTTGTGAAACGGCCGCAACCTATTTTATGTCCTGTCCTTTTCTTTCCATACAGGTCTTATGTTAGTTTTAAATCAGATGATGAAAATACCTGCATTCATTCAGCATTATCGATTGCGAGGATATGACTATGGCTTCTAACAAAAAAAATACTTCAGATGACACGAAAAAAGGATACGAACCAAAGGCAACGGCAAGACACGCAAAGATCACAAGGACCAGAAAGGATGAGATCGAGAACCTTAAAAGCAAGATAGAGACCGACAAATACCTCGCAAAGAAGTATGAATCCAACCGAAAAACTGAGATCAGAGCCCTTCCAAAAGAGGATCGTCCCGCCGCCAAAGCCGAACTGAAAGAATCCAGACAGAAGAGAAAAGAAGCCGAAAGAAAGGACAGAGAAAAACTCCAGACCTTGATGAACGAAGAGAAGGCGGAAAAAGGAAAGGTCGAGAAAGAATCGTTCGATGAAGAGAGTTGGATCAAAGGCGGAAGGAAGAAGGGAAAAGAGAAAGAAACACCTGCGGCACAGCCCGTAGCTGAACCTCCGGCGGAGGCAAAGCCGGCTGACGATGTGGCACAGGCCCAGCCGGAAGCCGTTCCGGAGATCAAACAGACCGAAGCGGCAAAGCCTCAACCTGATACCCCCGCCGGAGAACCGAAACCAGAGCAGAAGAAGGCTCAGAAAAAACAAAAGTGATATTCGGAGTAGCTTAGTTAGGGTTTTAAACCCAACCAGGTTATTGGTAGCCAGGAAGCGGGTGATGGGTCCCCTTCGACGCTCAAAAAACGTTAGGTGGGGAATACCATTAACAAGAAATCAACCGCCATTATCATAATCGTAGTCGCATCCGTTGCGGCGGTCGCAGTTTTAGGAGCATTTGTTCTTAACGGCGATGATGACAATAGCACGTACAAAGTAACATATTACAAGAACGGGAACAAGATCTCCGAACGAACAGTATCGGCCGGGACATTGGAAACAATATCCGAATTTGCGTCTGCCAAAGACGCCTCGGATAGATTCGTCGGATGGAACACGCAGGCAGACCTGTCCGGTGAGACATTGAAGCCCGGAACGCGGCTTACGGTGAACCGAGACATATCTCTTCACGCAATGGTCGTTAGTTCGGGAGTATATGCGATCATACTGCCGGCGGAACAGGAGGGTTATACCATTACAGCCGAGCCGTCGACAGTCGTCAGCGGCGGCGAATCGGTACTCACATACAGACTCATGCCGAGCCACATGGAAGAAGATCTTGTGATATCGGTGAACGACAACCCGATGAAACTGGATGCCATGGGGAAGATCTACCTGGAAAAAATAAACTCGGACCAGATAGTTACCGTCACCGGCGTTTACGACAAGACAGAACACAGCATCACCCTGCCGAAAGAGCAGACCGGATATGTCCTGACCGCTTCTGCGGAGAAGGTGCACGACAAGCAGACGTACGCTCTTGAGTTCAGGCTGCTTAAGGGATACAAAGAAACATCTGATTTCGGGATCCACATCAACGGAGGAGATGCAAAGATACCGACAGACGGAGTGATCCTTATCGAAGACGTCAGAGACAACCACCTGATAACGGTAACGGGGGTCGAACCCATCTTATACAGCGTTTCATCCGGAAAGAACGTGACTGTCCTGGTCAACGGAACGGCCGCCTCCAAAGCCACTGTCGAAGACGATCTGACGGTTGTTCCTGCGGATGGATACACAATACCCGCAACGTTCGATTCACAGATCAGAGGTGAACACACCGTTTCCGGAGGAATATACCGCATAACTGACAATATTTCATTCCCGTCGGTACTGAAGATAACCGTGGGCGACAACGTAAAGATCGGGAATTCAACGTCGAAGACAGTGTTTGTTTGTCCCGGAGACCTGGTCAAGATCGGCCCCGCTTCGGGCTATTCCGCCCCCGATAACTATGCAAATAAAGTGGGAGGATTGAGCGGCGTCAGAAGTGCTTCTGGAGGATTCTATTTCAGTGAGGACGCGATCCTTCCCTCCATCTATAGGGTTGATTTCTATGGATATACAGGAGTGTTCGAGACATTCTGGGTCATCGGAGGGACAGCGGTTCCTTTCGTCGAGAGTGCCCCAAAAAGAGTTGCATATAACTTTGGCGGATGGGATGTGGAGTCGACTTCTATAGTTAACTCCAATCTATCTATTCATTCGATCTGGAATCCCATCACATATAATGTTTATTTTGGACCAAATTTGGTTGTATCTGTTGGAAAAATGACATACACATTTATTCAAGGCAGTAGCACGCCTCCAAGAACGATACAAATAAGATCTGATGAATCAGTTGTGATAAGAACTTGTTTTGACCTAAGTTTACCCGACGATTATTGTCCACAAGCGGGCATAGCAAATTACATGGGTGGACATTACGAGATAATTGGAGATTGTTCATTCCCCGGAGTGACATACGTTGGATACCTAATGTCAGATGGCAGCGATGGACCATCTTACTCAGTCACAATAGGTAGTTACTACACCCCGCTTTCTGAACCAGTTGACAAAAAAGAAGGATGTTATTTCCTTGGGTGGCTGTATGAGGGCAAACTTATAATTGGTCAAATAAAAATAGAAAATGAAGTCTACTTGCTTTCTGCCTCATGGAGATGATGTTGCTAACTTTTAAATACGCTTTATTCAATGGAGTTCCACCGTCAAGAGGTCTAAAAATGATCTTCAAGCTAACGACTGATGAACTTATTCTTCTTAAGTAATCAGTGGAAGCAATGACGGTTTGGTGATTTTATGAAAAAGCAACAAACCAGTGAAAGCGCTAAGAATTTGGAAAAAATGCTGGCAGTAAGTCCGTACAACCAGCTTGCGCTCTCTGGTGTGGGCCCTATTAAAGATGTGAAGATCTTTGATACCACTCTGAGGGACGGTGAGCAGGCCCCCGGCATCGCATTGAGTCGGGAGGATAAAGTACGCATAGCCATTGCCCTCGACGATCTCGGAGTGGACATACTGGAGGGCGGGTTTGCCGCTTCCGGAGAGGGCGAAAAGGAGATATTGACCAAACTGATGAAATCCGATCTGGATGCTAAAGTGTGCAGTCTGGCACGTTGCGTAATATCGGATATAGATGCGGTGCTGTCAACTGGTGTCGGAATGGTTCACACATTCATCGCCACCTCGGACCTGCACATGCAGTATAAGCTGAAAATGACGCCGGAACAAGTGAAGGAAAAGGCGGTCGAGATTGTCGAGTACGCAAAGGCTCACGGCCTGGAAGTGCAGTTCTCCTGCGAGGATGCGACCAGATCTGACCTGAACTTCATGAAGGATGTGCTGAAAGGAGTACAGGAAGCGGGCGTCGATTCCATCAACATCCCAGATACAGTGGGCGTGATCACGCCGCGTGCGATGGGTTACCTGATCGGCGAACTTAAGAAAACAGTGAAAGTGCCCCTGTCTGTGCATTGCCACAACGACATGGGCCTGGCGGTCGCCAACTCCATCGCAGCGATCGATGCGGGTGCGACCATCTGCCACGTCTGTATGAACGGGATCGGCGAAAGAACCGGTAACGCCGCTTTGGAAGAGGTGGCAGTGAACCTGTTCGCCAACTATGGGATACAGACCGTAGATATGAGCAAGATCGGCCCAACGTCGAAGCTGGTCGAGCGCATAACGGGGTTCAACCTGGCCGGGAACAAACCTATCGTCGGCAGGAACGCCTTCGCTCATGAATCCGGGATACACGTGCACGGTGTGATGGCTAACTCTCTGACGTACGAACCGTTCAAGCCCGAGATGGTGGGGGAGAACAGAGCGATCGTCATAGGAAAGCACTCGGGCGCACATTCCATCCAAGGAAGGCTGGATGCTCTGGGGATCGCATTCCCTGAAGAGCATCTGCCTGATCTGCTGTCCACGATCAAGAAGATCGCTATCGGCGGAAAGATGATCGATGACGCAGAACTGTTGGTCATAGTCGACAACCTGCTGTGGAAGAGGAACACTAAGGGCACGATGGTCACTCTGGACGAGCTGACCGTTCTGACCGGAAAGAACACCACATCCACGGCGGTCGTTACCGTTACCATCGCGGGAAGCGGCAAGAGAACAGCTGCCGAGACCGGCGTAGGGCCGGTCGATGCGGCGATCAACGCAATAAAGAAGGCCATAAACGACAAGCTGACCATGGAAGAATACAAACTGAGCGCAATAACGGGAAAGAGCGATTCGATATGTGAGGTAACAGTGATGGTCAAGAATGTGCAGAACGACGGTGCTTTGGCTGTCGGAAAAGCGGTTGGTTTAGATATAGTGGAAACATCCGTGGACGCAATGATGTGTGCGATAAACAGGGACTTCGCGAGACAGAGGAATGCCTAATGGGAAAAACAATAGCAGAAAAGATACTATCCGATAAATCCGGGACCGACGCAAAAGCAGGCCAGATCGTCGTTGCGAATGTGGACTATGTGATGGTGAACGATGTTACCGGACCAATCGCATTCAGAGAATATGAGAAGATCGGCTCGACGAAGATATTCCGAGAGAAGATGGTGCTCATACCCGACCACTACGTTCCGAACAAAGATGTTGCCTCCGCGGAACAAGCGAAAGAGATGAGGGACTTCGCCAAGAAACACAAAGTGGAGAATTACTACGAAGTGGGTAAAGGCGGGGTCTGCCACCAGATCATGATCGAGGAGGGCTTTGCGGCGCCCGGAAGGCTCATCGTCGGAGCGGATTCGCACACATGCACATACGGAGGCATCAATGCGTTCTCGACCGGCATCGGTTCCACCGAGGCCGCAGTGGCATTCGCCACCGGAAAACTCTGGTTCAAAGTACCTGAGACCATAAAGGTGGAACTGACCGGCAAATTCAGGAAGAATATAGGCGGCAAAGACCTGATAATAAAGATCATAACCGATATCGGAGTGGACGGAGCCAACTACAAAGCGTTCGAGTTCCACGGCGACGGCGTGGGGAACATGCGTGTCTCCGACCGCCTGACCGTTTCCAACATGGCAATAGAAGCGGGAGGCAAAGCCGGAATATTCCCCTTTGACAACCTTACAAAAGATTACATCAAAGATACGGCGAAAGGGGAATACACCCCTGTATCGGCCGACCCAGACGCAAAGTACTGCCAGGTGCTGAAGTACGATCTGTCAAAGATAGATTCGATGGTAGCATTCCCGCACCTGCCCAGCAACGGCCGTGCCGTAAAGGGAACGAACGTCAAGATCGACCAGGCGTATTTGGGGTCATGCACCAACGGCCGCATAGAGGATATGCGCGCCGCGGCGGCTATAGTAAAGGGAAGGAAGGTCCACCCGGATGTCAGGTTCCTGGTCGTGCCCGCAACACAAAAAGTATACAGACAGATGTTGGATGAGGGTCTGATGGAGATCTTCCTGGATGCCGGAGCATTCATATCCGGCCCCACGTGCGGCGCATGTTTGGGCGGATACATGGGCATATTGGCGGCGGGAGAGAAGGCCGTCTCTTCAACGAACAGGAACTTCATCGGCAGAATGGGAGACAAGAACTCAGAGGTCTACTTGGCGGGGCCGGAGGTCACTGCCGCATCGGCTATCGCGGGAAAGATAGTCACCCCCGAACAATTGGAGGGATACAGATGACAAAGATACATGGAAAGGTCTGGAAATTCGGGGACAACGTAGATACCGATCAGATAATACCGGCGGAACGCCTGGTCTCCACCAATCTGACGCACCTGAATGATTTCATATTCGAAAAGGTCAGGCCGGGGGTCGCTAAAGAGATCAAAAAGGGAGATGTTCTGGTGGCGGGGAAGAACTTCGGATGCGGATCATCGAGGGAGCATGCCCCGCTGTCGTTGATACAAGCGGGATTCTCATGTGTCGTGGCCGAATCGTTCGCACGCATATTCTACCGCAACTCGATGAATATAGGCCTGTTACTGATAGAATGCAAGACCGATATCAAAGAGGGCGATAAGATAGAGGTTTGCACCGACAGCGGTAAAGTGAAGGATCTGAACAACGGAAAAGAGTTCTCATTCCCGAAGTACCCGCCGTTCATTAACCAGCTGATAGAATCCGGCGGACTGATCAATCTGATAAAGGAGGGTAAATTTTGAAGCATCTTGCGATAGTACCCGGGGACGGGATCGGAAAAGAGGTAATCGACGTAGGACTGAAAGTACTGGATGCGGTGAGCGAGGTCTCCTCGTTCGACTATGACGGCGAACTGTTCGATATCGGTTCCGACAGGTATCTTTCGACCGGCGAACTCCTAACACAGGAGGACATAGACAGCCTGAGGAAGAAAGACGCGATCTATTTCGGAGCGATAGGCGACCCGAGGGTCAAACCCGGCATTCTGGAACAAGGGGTACTCTTGAAAATGAGAGCTGTCTTCGACCAGTACATCAATCTCAGACCCGTGACCTCTTGGTTCCCCTTCGTCCCTCTCAAAAGAGAGGTGCCGTTCGATATCCACTTCCTGAGGGAGAACACCGAGGATTTCTACATGGGAGCCGGAGGGACCTTCAACGGAAGCAAAAAGGATGCTCATGTGAAAGTAAAGAGAGAGATGTACGAGCTCGAAATGGAACTCAGAACAAAGTCATCGAACAATGATGATTTCGCATTTGAGATCGGACTCCTTTCAAGGAAAGGCATCACAAGATTCGCAGAATACGCTTTCAACTATGCAAAAGCCAAAGGCCACAAGAAAGTAACACTGGTTGACAAAGCGAACGTCTGCACCCACATCTACGGCATGCAGAGAGAGATATTCGAAGCTAAAGCAAAAGAGCACGGGATGGGCCTCGACTACATGTTCGTCGACGCGATGGCGATGGCGATGATCGTCAGGCCCGAGACCTTCGGCACCGTAGCGGTCCCGAACCTGTTCGGCGACATCCTTACCGATCTGGGATCTCAGCTTCAAGGCGGTCTCGGCATGGGTGGGAGCGGCAACATCAACCCGAAAGGAGTTAGCATGTTCGAACCCATCCACGGATCCGCACCGGATATCGCAGGTCAAAAGAAAGCCAACCCTGTAGCGGCGATACTCGCAGGGGAGATGATGCTCAAGAATATCGGTTACCCAAAAGAAGGAGAGATGCTAAGGAAGGCTGTAAGATACTGTCTGGATAATCAGCTGACAACAGCCGATCTCGGCGGTAAACTGAACACTGACGCCGTCGGAGAAGCGGTCTGTAAATTCATACTCGGACAGAAGAAGTGAGCCGATGATAACCCTCGACCTTCGCATTCAGTACGATGACGAGAGGACGGCAAAGGCCATCTTCGATTCGATAGCTCCGGATAACGAAGGTTATATCACGACCGAGTTGAAAGGATGCTTGTTGGTGATGAAGATCGCTTCAAGCAGTGCGGGAACTCTTCGTAACACCGCAGATGACCTCATGGCCTGCATCAAAGCGGCGGAAGAGGCCTCAGGCCTCGTCTCCGGACCCGCTCCTGACCTTGACTGCGACACCTTTTTTGAATGACCTTATTTCTTCCGCCACCAGCAGAACGCGGCCGGTGGCGATCACTTTATCTTTTTGATCGGTCACGATGACCTCTTCCATAGGTCTGAGTTCATCGTCGCATTCCGTCACGAACTGACAGAATACGTTCCTTCCTTCCGAAAC
>JGI20166J26741_10898892_pt1 | contig 14838 bp, 10 predicted proteins | sample TergutCu122P5_FD_26741 | JGI IMG/M metagenome (IMG submission 26741)
GAACCAACGCAGGAACTAGACATAGAGGCACCATAAACAACAAAGACAGAATAGCTGCAACAATGTATCCCCTAGGGACATGGTTTGTCTCGGGAATATGGCTACCCTGTATAAAGGAGACAATGATGCTATAATAATAATACTTTGAGTTCAGTTCTTACTGTTACTGACCAGACACTTCTTCATTATTCTGCTAAAAGCTTGCTGACTTCACGGCATCTGTTAATTACTGCTTTTGCATTAGAATATATACAAGGGCGAAGATTCAGTTGTTCAAAGCTCTCGTTTAGTTTTTTTTTTTAAATAATTTCCGTTGTAAGTAATACTAGTGGTACTATGTATCAGAGACCGCGCTCAGTTGCCGTATTCTTATTAGCCTTTCTGCCTGTACTCTTTTGGAACTACTTGATGATGGTGCTGTAGAGGTTGTGACTTTATGAGTTGCTATATCTACGAGGTATTAAATAAGTTTCTTTGATGGTTTTGTCGAGCACAGATGTATCTGGTCTTCTGTTATGGACAGTTCGATCAGTTGTGGCCCATGACATAGTATAGTTTATGAGTTCTCTAACAAATCTTGTGGGTAATTGTAATACGATGTTGGTTTTGCCTATGATAGTTTACGTTTAATAGCCAATATTTGACGGAGGATGTTGGTTGTGACGCGGGGTGTAATCACCTTGGGTTAATGCACGGCATGCATTGGTTATGTTGAGTGGTTTCTGATTTCTCTCGACATTTGTTGAAGGTGTCCTTCAAAATGTACTTCTTATAAATTTTTGTACTAATAACCTGTTCATTGATGGCTATCGTAAATCTAGTAGTTTCTGTAAAGAGTAGGCTAAACTTTAGCCATGCGTTCAGTGCTGTTTCATCGACATCTGGCGTTTCAGGTGCATAGGCATGTCCTTGTAGAGTTCTGCACTGCCACGTTGTTATTTTTCTTTATATTTTTCTGATGTTTTCATTTTGTTGTGGGAGAGGATCGTGTAAGTTATGTGCAATTAATTTATTATTATTGTTATTATTACTATTATTACACAGTGTATTGTTGCTGCCTAGGACAATGCTGAATGATTGACGTTTAATTTTTTGGAGGGCAGAAATGGGGTAGGAAGGTGTAAAAGGAAGTCATTCTGTACCCTTCCGCATGACGTGACCTCCGGATTAGGATTCGCCACTGGTAGAAAGCCTCTAGAAAGACCGTGATTTAACTTATGGCCTGATACGAAAAACCAGATGTGAACTGTAGGATAAAATAAATATTTTTGCAATATTTATGAGACAGTACTTGGAAACTTTTGTAGATTATATTAAAATGAATATTGAGGAAATGGCTGTAATGATATAAACTGGTTTCTTTTGGCTCAGAAATTGTACCTAGTAAGGAGCTTTGGTATTAACTATATTGATCATTCTGTTACTGTTACCATAGTTAGTAAACTGGTTGTTTAATTTGCAACAACTTTCATAAAACAATTAATACTGCAGCGTAGAGAAAAGGGGATCACTTGTACCAGCAGCCACTTGGAACTCAATTTCTAAATACTGAAATTCCTTTACAAACAGATGTTATTTAAATTCCTTAGCGACCTTATTTATGTTATAAACGTTTGCAGTCTGTGCATTACACATCTAGTAATATGCATGTGTTCTTAATTAAATCGTGGCGTCGGATGAAGATGAAAAGGCCAATGACCCTGGCTTGCATCTCTTTTGCGGTGTTTTTACTGTCGATTCTGGACCGTTTCTATTTTATTGCTTCTTTAAGGAGTCTGCGCTTGTGAGAATGGAGGAATTCATTTCGTTCTGTTCAAGTTTCCCCTTCCTTTCTTAAACATACTTATTGTAAACCAGTGTTCTTATCCTTGCACTGTATTATTTTAAGGCGATATTTCTGTCCTCTTAGCTCACAGATGTTGTTGTTAGCGGAGTGTAGCGACCTCATTGTTTACAATAGTTGAGTGTCTGTTTGAACAGTAATCCCCAAACTTAGAGGGCATCCGTTAGACGTATGTCTTTATTAACTTAGTCATAAAGTCTTTTTCATCAAGCAACTTTCTGTTATTATGAAACCCGAACGTTTATAACAGCTGTGACAAAAATTCTGTATTGGAACCTATCCTGAGCCAGCCCAATCCAGTTCACATGCTCACAACATGTACCTCAATACTGTTTTATTATTCTCCTGTTCACATTAAGTAAGGTTGTCAAGCAACAGTCTTTCACTTGGAGAACTTCCAACTAGGACTTTTAGGTTTATTTTCATGCGTGCCGTATATTACATCCATTTCATTCTTCATATCCACTAACTGAGCTTTTGACAGTCATTCTCACCACATTCAAACACGTACCATTTTTTACAAGAAGCGTTTGCATTTCTGTGATCGGTAGATTAAGAAGTTATGAGATGTGCACATAGCGTACCAGTTCCGGCGCGTCGTTCGTTCTGTTTTTTTTTTAGTGTGAAGCTACCTTTGTTTTTGTCTTCAGAACCATAGTATCTGCGGGGGAAAAATGTAGTCCGAATAAAACGTGTCCTTTATTTCTAAAACGTTTGTTCGAAAGAATTACCGCTGCGATGTATACGAGTATTTAGCGTGTCACACATCCTACATACTCGCACGTGTAGTCCTTTGTATTAAGTGTCCCTTACAATATCCACTTTTAAACAATATTTTAATGTGTTAACAGGACTTAATAAAAACTTATCTATATATAGAATTGCACGAAACACGAAAATTCGTTCATAAGTTCTGAAGTTGTTACACGCGGACTGACGGACAGATATGCATGGCGGACTAGTAAGATCGTTTTTAAACTTTCCATTGCGAAAGCGCCAAATAATATGTTATTCAGCTATTTTACGACACTGTATCAACTTTTAAAATTGAGCAGCCTTAACTAGAATGTGGCAGGGTGGTGATGAATTGCAGAAGATGTGTGAGAGACAGGTTGTGAAAAATTTAGGCAACTGTTTCAGCATTCGCGTGGGAGGACTGACGGATATCTTGAAAGCATCCGTAGTCAGGCTAGCCAGGATTCGAACCCGGCATTTCTAGACTGAATATTGCCAGCCTGTTAAATGGATTCTCTTTTAGAACTTCGTGTATTTTCTCTTGTCGCACATTAATGATATTCCGCCTGTTGTTTTCTGCTAGCCTATATTCTTTCCACTCCCCTCCACAGAGAGAGAGAGAGCGAGAGAGAGAGAGAGAGATTCTTACTCTCCACTGGCATCTATTGAATGTTCTCAAAGGGAAGGAGGACTGAATATCACTGGCATTTTCGATTTTTTTTTGTGTGGTTTCTTTTTCCTGGGATTCCCCGTTCTCTGTCCCGTTTATGGTCATTTCAGTCACATTCCTTCAAATCCCCCCCCGCCTGCCGTTTCGTACATTTTTGTAACTTCTTTGTTTTTGGTTTTTTTTCGTCGGCGGTTTGTAGTTGACAACAGTGTTCATACTGTTTCTGGTCCTTCTGTTTACACATCACTAATTGCAAGGAGTATAATATTTCTTGGTCAGCCAGTCAGCTAACAGTTATGAATTTTATTTTGGAGATTACCGCCTTGATGGTTTTCAGACACAGCATTTAGTAGATTGAACGTGTTGCCATAATAAAGTATAATGTTCCTGCTCAGCTGGCCCCACTTAGGTACAGCGTGTCAATGGGGCCTAACAGGGTAGGAGCTGTTATGGGTGTACCTGACGACAAAACATTGTTTGTGAAATGATTTATTTGATAAGTATTCAAGTTTATGGATAGTCTCCAAAATCGTATTTATGTTTAAGACACTATTGTCATAAACATGTCGACTAAGCTAGTCGTTGCTCAGATATTCAGATGGAAGTTTCATTACCGTATCCACGACAGACCACGACAGTAATCTGTCCCGAGACAGATACATCGGTAAATTCAGGCCACATTCTCCCTCATTAATCTTAAAAATCTATTTTGACACTACTTTGCATATGTGCCGAGGTTTACAAAGTATAATTTTTCTTTCAGGATTTTCGGCTTAATTATTCGCATGCTTGCTGCGTGCTCCACCCGTCCTATCGTCCATGATTTGCTCGCTCTAATCATATTTGGTGAAGAGCACAACATTTGAAGCTTCTGTCTACGCGGTTTTTCCCATCCCTTTTTAACTTCCCTGCACGGGGAAATTTGTATTTCTGTCCCGGAATAATGTTTTTGTTTAAATCCATTGTGTTTGTATTTCTTTGGGACCCAATTCCGGCAGGTCGTCATAAACATTAATAAAATTCGTACCCCTTAATTTACATTGAGCTCTTTGTGTCACGTATCACTGCTTCACCAGAGTTATTATACTTTCAAGTGTGGCACATTGTTGTGCTAAGTCGCGTGTTTCTCTTCATAATCCCCAGGTCCATAAAATCCCGTTCACCGTCCCTGTTGCCCCACGAGCTACTTATTCCTACTTCCCATTACGCTCTTTGTTTTAATAGCCATTTTTTCCGTTACGGCGGTAGCCCTGTCTACCTTTCCGACTCCAGTCCCGATAAAACATCAATGGATTTTTCCTACAGTCGGTTCTGTCCGGCTCCCGTTTTTCGATACAAATAGTGGTCTGCACGTGTTTTGATTACTAGCACGCATGTTTGTAGCGTAGTCCGTTTCTCAGGCTGTAGTGTGGAATGATGGGAGAAAATGTGTTGGGAAGGATGTCGACGGAAACGATTGTGACCCAATGTAAGTTACTATCCCAGCATTGGCGATACTGCTTGAACCAAGTTCGCTAGGCATGCACGTTTGTTTACAGTACTACATTAGTTCAGTGCTTCACCACGGCATAATATGCGACCCGGCATGTATTAGATCACGAATCGGTAGCTTTGTGCGGACTAATGGTTGGTGGACACTGCACTGTGCAGCGTAATTACCGGTATTTACATTGTATCAGATTTTTATGCACTTGTTAGGCACGTTGTTCATAACGTCTTTCAGGTTTTAACACAAGATAAAGGTTGCTTGTCGACAACCCCGATAAAAGTTAACGTAACTTCATTACCGTGGTAGGATGCCTTTACTCTCACCCCTTGAACTTGTGAATGCCAGAGCGGCAGGACATCCGGTGTGTGCAGTGCACCTATGCTCCTTTGCATAGATTTCTGCTATCAAATGGTCGATAATGAAACGCTCAATAATCCAACCCAGAAGCACAGATAGAGCTGTGAGCTACGTGAAGTTGCCTCTGTAAGGCATATAGAGGGCATGGCAGTTTAAGCTCTATGCATTCTGCATCTTCATCTTATATGCAAATTAGAGATTACGTTTACCCCGAGGCAGATTTATTGTCGGGAAAGGGCCCCTGGTGTCTGTTGTGTAGGCCATCGTAGAACCGTAGTGGTTGTGGTTGTGTTTTATGTTTCTGAGTAAGCTAATACGGCTTAGCAGGAAGTACGTAACGTGAACGCATAATGGGAAAGTCAGTGTCTCCGTCGTATATTTATCTCCCAAACAGTTAACTGGATTTGTATTGAATTTACTGTTGGAGTTTTACAGAAAGTTAACGCCTGAATGTAATACTGATTGGAACCGGCTGAATGTGCTTTATATGTAAGCGTTACCGAACTTCGTTGTTCACATGAAACTGGATTAACTTACGAGAATACTGGAGAATGTATGGAGGTCACTGAAGCTTCCAAGTTCTGTTTCATACGTCTTATATGGTGCATAATTAACTAATGCTTAAATAAAAGAAAATGTCTCATTCTGTAGTGTGATATCTACAGGGTGGTTAGTTTCGTAACAGTTGGTGTGAGACTTTCGCTATAAATTAAGACCAACGTCAAAGTGATATATGTATTTGTGAAGAACTCATTTGAAAAACAAAATGCTTGTTCAAATTTAAATTACTCTTATAGTCTTCTCTCGCCAGTGGCCTTCCAGTCATCTCGTCTGGCCTGGTTGGTGGGAGAAAGTAGACTGTTTGTTAATTCATAAAGAGGTTTAACTCTACAGCTGTTTTATTTGGTCGGCAAAATATACGGCTTACTACTGTCGTTTGGGAGCTGTAGGCCTTGAATGCACAAAGATGTCCGTGTCGTCTCATTTCATTATTAGGCACCTCTATTTGTGGTTTTATGCGTAAAGTGATCTCCTTTTGACGACGCAGCCGTAAAGATGTGTCGTTTAAGAAATTGTTGTTCTGTTTGATTTTTTAGTGTACTATGGTATTCTATTTTTTGTGCAGCAATCTCATGGCCTTAGTAGAGCCCGTCACCGGTCCTGTACCCTCTAAAATATGTGGCACTAAACCCAGATACTGTGTCAAACTGTGCCACTGAAGCAAGTGTCGTTTCGGAACAGAGTTTAGTTATGATTATTACGTTCCAGGAAGGCAAGCAGGTCTAAATATTGTAGAGTTTTTAAGTGTTTTGATGTAATTAATTCACATACATTACTTTCAAGATCAGTAAGGCTGTGAGTGAAATTTAATTTCCCGTTTGCGTCACCAGGATTTCGAGTGGTAGAGCCTTATTTAGTAGGGGAACGTCTTAGAACACGTACTGCGGGAAGGCCGAGGGGATTGGAATACGACTTAAAGAATGAGTAAAAAAATAATTTGTGAGAGTACGTAGTTGATGGAACTAACCCAGGATTGTGTGCTGTGGAAGATATTTGTGAACTTTCGGATTTAACTATCAGAGAGTGTACATAACATACATGCATACGTATGTGGATGCCTACATACATAAATACGTACATACATACATACACACATACATACGCACACATACACTGCAGGGTGGGAACACAATAAATACGTTCTATATTTTGGCTGGGAATGGAGATTATAACGTGGCGTTGGTTTGTACGTACGTACCTGCTTTCTTACATGCACACGTACATCCATACATACCTACGTACATACATACGTACGTACATAACTTCGTACCTTACGTGCAATTTTAAACAAACGTAAAACACTTGCAGGGTATTTGTGGCGTATTTACCATGCACCAGTGTTGTGCAGGCGGTTGGAGACTTGCTAGCCCGGGGATGGTTACTGGTCGATAATGCAAGCACAGTGGTGCTTTTTATTGTAAAACGACCACGTGTAACACATTGTTGACTCTGATGTCAGTGCCTCAGGTTTTGGACCAGAAGTCAGTAATGAATGTTGAAATAACCAGCGAGACAAGTCTGCGACACACAATGTGTCCCATCGTCGCGTGATGGATTAGAGAATTTGGATGGAGTTCTCTTTTATTGATAGTATTATTACATTTAGCTTTAAAATTCAATTCTAATTATATGAACAATCGTTATTGAACTTCCAAATTTTGGTAAAATTTATATAAAAGTGATGTGTGTTTAATTATGGCTAAGATCGGTGTTTGCGCAATCTGAAGTACGCATAGTCTGAAGGCTGCAGTGATGGGGTTTCGGATCTCCGTCAGTGTATTTAGCCTATGTTTATCCGTGCTTTTCTGTTTCTCCCCGTGGTGTTAAAGGGTTGATGAGCTGAACCTTCCTGTTTGAGAAGTTACCCAGCCTGTGTAAATAACTCTCTGGTGCAGGAAGAGTTCGTAGCCTGTTCACGTATAGACTGCTGTTATTGAACCCGACGGAGCATTCCGTTTTCATGTATGCCTGCCGCAGGTATCTGTCCTGGGGCTGCTGAGTCCAGTCAGCACACTCAAGGGGGCCATACACGCTCGGATTTTTAATCATTTTCGTCTGTGTGCGTAGATAAGGTGGTATGCGCGGACCAGAATCTTGACCTGTAAAGTCTGGATGGTCTTCACATTTTATCTTTGTCGGCAAATCTGAACATATGTGTGATAGTCGCTACGTTTTTTTAACTGCCCGCACTGTTTAAAGGTAATAGACTGCAGCACGTTTGATGCATCCGAAGGTATTTGTGCCAGTGATTTATTGTTGATCCTCATTTTTGGGGCTACGCAACTTACTCGTTTCTGTTACAAACTCCTACCTCTCAAGAGTACTGTGTAACGTCTGTTACAACAAACCTAAGATTTTTATTTAGTGGATTAGAAGAAATACCATTTTAATTCAATCCACGAATTCTCAGATTAGTTTGTCATAATCGGGTCGTACCCATATGGACATTACACCTGGTATAGAGTAAATGGTCAAGAAAAGTGGGTCCCTGTCACCACGGAATGGCGTGTTCTCAAGTTGCGGTTGGAGGAACGGCCTCCAGAATGGAGGGTAACTACGAATTTATTGAAGTAGTGGACAGTCGGCAAGGGGTGGTCCTCCAGCTTGGGTGTTGGGCGAGGTGCTAACAACTCCTCACCGTAAAAACTGGCCTTGTGACGAAACGGGCAATTGTGCCTCATACCTGAACTGATCCTTTGGTACGACCTAAGCAATGGGAAAGGAACGTAGGATTTGCTACTTGGAAGGTAAGGGGCCTGTATAGGTCAGCTTCAGGCCGCCGTTTCAGGCCGTACTCGTCGCCGCACACCACAATGCTGGGAAATTAGCGGAGTCCCGGAGCCGGTGGGAACACCGCCTTGTGTATACTTCGCAATAGGTTAGGCCACTTGGTCGGTAAGCGAGCAGTCATGAGTTTTGTGAGTTGTTTTAAATGTGGCCGGGCAGGGCACCTCGCTAGAGATTGTCGACAAGGGTCGAACAGGGAATCCTGCGGACCGAGGGTTCGCGCGGAAGAATTTCGTCAGGGAACGACATTAGGTACCTGTAAGCAAGGGGGCTCCACGGAAGCGTCAGGGGCCGGCGCGCAACCAGTCGCGTCCCCAGACAAGGAGACTAGGTTGTAACATAACTTGTTTGGATTAGGGTCAAATTCACAGGTTCAGTATAAACCAATGTGAAAGCCACGTAAGGGCAGGCCTAGATACGATATCCTTAAGTATTGATTCTAGGGACACGAAGAAACTGAAATTCCTGGTTGACACAGGAGGCGAAATTTCAATAATCGAAGCTCTAGCTTAACCCCTGGAGTGGAGTATCAGCTGTACGAGGGTTTTGACATGAAGGGAATTTCTAACACCATTATGAAGGCAGAGGGTACAGTAGATTTAAAACTATTTACAGACACACGAGACTACTCACACCTCCCATGTCTTGGGAGGAAATTCTGAAGTACTCTATAATGCAATTTTGGGCAAGGATTTTTTTTTAAAGCGGGAAGACGTGATCAATTACTGTTGTCGCCAGATTATAATGAATAATGAGGTGGTTGTAAACTTTGACCCCAAACCAAGCGCAATCAAAACGGAGCCTTGTAGGCTAACGTTAAGGTCCAGAACAGAAAATATTGTATGAGTGCCGACCTCTTCTAATGGTCTAGGCTTGCTACCCAAGCGTGAATTATTGCCAGGCGTGTACCTCGCCTCTTCCTTGACAAGGTCCCTAAACGATGTTTGTCACAAGTACGTAGGTCGGCTGATAAGTAATGCACGCAGTGAAATATTTTGCCAACGGAGCATCGTAGCGATGCGCGCGCAGTGTGTCCTTGTAGCCACAACCCTCCTGCACAGCGATGCAAAGTTTAATTCCTTTCTCTACACCGGTTCTAAAACAGTGCGTGTTAGCATGGAGTCGTGTTATGGTGGTATGTCAACGAGATTGAAGCAACGTGCGGTGACCGAATTTTTAAGTGCTGAAAATGTAACGCCAGCCGAAATTCATCGCCGTTTACAGGCTGTGTATGGTGAAAACACTGATAACAGAACTACAGTAAATCGTTGGGCCATTAATTTTCGTGAATGTGAACCAGGTAGTGCCAATATTGTTGACCAACCTCGCAGTGGAAGGCCGGTTTCCGTGACAGATGACATGCATCAAAAACAGTCTGATGAACTGATCAAGCATGACCGCCGTATCACTCAGAAGCAGATAGCAGGTAGGCTAGGAATGTCTAAAGAAAGAGTGGGCTATTTCATTGGTTTACTTGGCTGCACAAAAGTCTGTTCTCGATGGGTGCCACGCATGTTGACACCGGAAAAGAAACGAAAACGTGTTGAAAGTTGTGAAGAACGTTTGAAGCGCTATCGCGAAGAGGGAGATCAATTTCTTTTGAATATTGTTATTGGGGATGAGTCATGGAGTCATTTTGACCCTGAAGAAAAACGACTGAGCATGCAATACAGGCACACTTCATCTCCTCGCCCGAAAAAATTCAAAACAGTGCCGCCTGCCGGCAAGATTCTTTTGACTGTTTTTTTGGGACTCACAAAGAGTTTACATGACAGAATTTTTGGAAGCTGGGAATACTGTCAATTCAGTTCGGTACATTGAAACCATAAAAAACCTACGGCGGAGGGTGTGTCGAGTTAGGCGGTCAACATCGCCGATTTTGTTGCTGCGTGACTGCAAGACCGCACACTGCTCACGCAACGATTGATGCTCAGGAGACGCTGAAGTTTGAGGTTCTCTCCCATCCGCCCTACAGCCCTGACTTGGCGCCAAGCGATTTCCATTTCTTTCCTCACCTCAATAGGGATCTGAAAGGGACTCATTTCACCTTAGATTATGATGTGAAGCAAGCTGTGACGTGGATCAAACAAAGAACTCCTGAATTCTTCATTGACGGCATGCGTAAACTTGTTTTACGTTGGGAAAAATGTATTTGAACGACAAGGCGACTATGTCGAAAAATAAGTATGTCAATTTGTAGCTAAAATATTGTACTTTACTTCGTACTTTCGTTTGTTTAAATACATGATCTCTTTTTCTAGATATTTCACTGTGTGCATTACTTATCAGCCACCGCTCGTAAAAAAAAATAAACATGACATAGACTGACCTTACAATACAACTACCCTGTGTTGACTTAGGAGGTCTGGATAACAGCGGTATTGCATTGACCCTGACATTCACAGCTGTAGGAGGTTGTGACTGCATACTGTCGAATTTACGAGATCAGCTGAGGCTAGACCACTTGAATAGCGAGGAGAGGGCATCCATTGTAGCAACATGCGGAGAGTATAACGAAATATTTCATCTTCCAGGCGACAAATTAACATGTACTTCCACCATTTAGCACGCGAACCCCACCCCGATAGTAGACCCACATAGGACAATAAACGTAAAACCATACCGAACACCTGAAGTACATAAGGACGAGGTACAGAGACAAACAGAACACACGCTGGCAGACGGCGTGATTCAACATAGTACTAGCCCATGGACCTCCCCTATACTATTTGTCCCTAAAAAAGCGGACGCTTCAGGAAATTTGAAGTGGAGGGTTGGATTTTCGGAATCTAAATGACGTTACCATAGGTGACATTTTTCCTATTCCCGTCATTTCGGATCTGTTAAACTCACTGGGAAATTCAAAATACTTTTCAGCCGTTGATTGTGCAAGTGGATTTTGGCAAACTCCAGTAAGAGCTGTGGACCGACCTAAAACTGCTTTTAGTACTTAGAACTTTTGAGAGAATAAAATTATGCACTTTTTTTTCCCGGGTATGAAACAAGAGATCGAAAATTGTGTAACGCGTTGTGAGACATGTCGGAAGAACAAGATAACTGAATGGAAAACTAAATTACCTTTCCTGATTACTGATACACCGGAAGTAATTTGCAAAGTTGCAGTTTGGACCTTTAATTCAGACGCCGGAAAATAAGTATTTACTTACAGTTAAAGACGAGTTGTCTAAATACACAGTAGCTGCTCCTATATCGCAGCAAGATGCCATGACTGTAGCAAGAGTTTTCATAGTGGAAATTGCTTTGAAATTTGGAATATCCCAGGTAGTATTAACCGATCAAGTTTCTAAATTCCTTGGCGTTTTATTTACAAATGTGTGAAAATTGCTAAGAATCAAGAGAAGTAAAACCAGCCCATTCCATCGATAAACAAATGGAGCTTTAGAGAGAGCGCATAGAGTTCTTGTAGAATACCTTCGGTGTTGTATTCTAAAGGACCAAACTGATTTGGATAAGTGGGTACCATATGCCACTTTTGTTTTCAACACTCCACACTCCAGTACCGGGTTCACACCTCATGAACTTCTTTTTGGCAGAAAACCCAATATACAAGGTGTATTGCAGAAGGAAACCCTGAGATTAGATATAACAGTCATGTTCAGGAGCTCCAGTCCCGATTGAAATCATGTTACGAGTTAGCGAGCTCAAATTTGTGAGTTAAGAAGGAAAGGAGCAAGGAATATTACTACAGGAACACAAATGTCCCGTTCGCTGTAGGCGAGAAGGCATTGCTACACGCCGATAAGGTGCGTCGCGGTGTCAGCAAAATTTAGCCAGCCTTATATAACCCCCTATGTGATATCTGTCGACGATGTGAACATTACCTTGAGGCTACCCAGAAACAAAACATTGAAGATCGAAGCCAATAGATTAAAGTAATTTTTCGGTTGAATTGCAGGAATGGATTGTAAACCGTGGTTCGCCTGCGTGTTGTTTGTGTCCTATCCGATAGCCAGAGCTTTGGATGTCACTGTGCAGGAGTTTAAGGAATCGCCAGGACTGTACTATAAATGTATTGGAGAGGCACGGTTGTACAGCACTGAGAGGAAGGTCGTTACCTACATAATTTTGGAGACAGTTAATGAAAATTTCAGAACTGAGAAACTATGCACAGATGTTCACTGAATTTTGCAAAAGGCGTGAACAGAAGTTTTTGGTTAATTACACGGGACTTTCGAATACCGTAAGTCAGACTTACATGTCAATTATCGAAGTTACTGACTTAAAATTAATACTTAGATAATTATCAAGGCATGAAGATTTCATTCACACTCGTAATAAACGAGGAGGAATAAGCAAAATGTTATTTGGGACTTTTTTTACATTGAAGACGCTAATTATTATATTAACAAATTTACACACTTGGAAAACAAGTAGTTGGACTTTTTGAGACTTTCGAAGGAACAGATTACGGTGGTAAAAACTCCCCCTATGTCCGTTAACTCCACATTCTTAATGGTATCCGAAAATGAAAAATTCTTATCTAAGGGTTTGGAAGAAAAGGCTAACCATCTTAATGAACAGGATAGATTAGTATGGGAAATGTTCACTGCTTACTCATTTTTATTAACAAACATACCATAAACCGAACATAGCATTTGATGAGTACCGAAGGGAATGTGAAATTTTGATTGATGCCGTCGTAAAATCTCAGAAAGGTAACATTCATCCGCAGCTTATACTCCAGCTCAGATTCTGGAGCAAACGAAAGAGCCAAGCCGACATGCCAAGCGACCTTTCTTTACTTATCCCCACGAGTGCCACTTATCAACATTTATTGTTAAGGATTATTTTTATCTATGTATTTTTGAAGGGTTATTTTCTTGTGTATGTGATTCACCTACCCCTAACAAACAACGTGTTTTATAATTTATATCACATTTTACCCCTTCCAATTAAAATAAAGGGAACAGATTCCAAATTCATATTTATCCAGCCAGAGCATGACTACCTACTGATGGATACCGCCAAACGGTATTTCACAAGGCTAGTGGTAGAAGGAATTAATGAATGTAAAATTGTAAATAACGCTCACAAGTTATGCAAAGACATAGCCAGTGCAGCTGACACTTGGATGAGGAGTGCGAAGCCCAGATGACAGAGCCCACTCGGTCTATCGCCGCCTCCTTCTCACAACGAATTGCAGAGCTGAACTAAACATTATGGACACAGCTCGACAACAATGAATGGTCATATGTTGCCCCCACATCCGATGTCTTAACTGTGTTGTGTTCGAAGCACGAACCAACGGTCGTCAAGCTGTTGGGAACTGGAAAATTACAGCTAAATCCATTGTGTAAGGCCTATGGAAACAGGATCCTCATTCAATCTCACTCCACCTTAGTGACTAACTACACAAGTAAGGATGTCATTCCTCCTATCTCCGTGGAATATGACTGTTGTGGCAGTGTGGAAAAAAGGTCTAAATTAAATGAACTGCACTTATATATACCCTTACGAAGTGCTACCATTTTACTCGTTGATTTAAGAGTTGCCCGTCACAAGGTAGAGGACGTGGAGAATCTGATACGCGAACAGGATTGGAAAATTAAACATTCGACAATACATTCCCATGTTTCATTTTGTCCCATGTAGGAACGTCACAACTAGTTTAACCTTAATGTGTTTTTACGGCTGTTCAAAGTTTTGCCGCAAAGGATGTCCTAAATTTTCAAAATGGCGGAAGGACAATACTCCTTGCACCGTGATTGTGATCAAGCCAAAAATTGCCAATTAAATTCAGATGTTTAGTATCCAGAGCAAGTAATAAGACAAGACACTCATTAACTGATGCTATAGAAGCCATTGAGCTGTTCTTCTTGAACGCAAATGTTAAACACACATTGCCTTCAGGCAAACGTCGAATGTGCGTTAGCACACATTTGAGAGTTGCGCTTGTGCGTTTCATCTCTGAAATTAACATTAAGGTAACTCTGCATAATCACATTAATAATGGATAGTAAGAGCATATGTGACAATTTTTCTCTTGTTTATTTAGCGGCATAATAATGCTTGTACCCATAACTGATTAATTTGTCCTGTAATTATTGTGTTAACTTGCTAAACGATCACTAAGGCATCTGTTTGTAGAGAAGGGAAATTTAAGTCGAAGTATTACTTAAATTTCCTTTGAAGTGTGGGGGGGAGGTGTCGCGTCCGTCCGTTTTAATACGTCAAGTTACCAGTTAATCTCAACTATGGTAAGTGTGTCGTGTTATGTTCTTTGTCACAAGTCACCGAAAATCACGCACACACTCCCACCCTACTTCCGTTTCTTAGAGCGATTTCTCACGCACCCCTTTGTTTAAAAGTCCCCGCTAAAGGGTTTCGCGATTGAAACATCCTGTTGATACAGCAGAGGCTATGCCTACTCTCTGT
>JGI20166J26741_10900004_pt1 | contig 14838 bp, 4 predicted proteins | sample TergutCu122P5_FD_26741 | JGI IMG/M metagenome (IMG submission 26741)
AAATGGGCAAACAGAAGGTCAAGGCACTTCATTAACTGCTCACCAACCAGAATATGTGGAAGAAGAAAATGGAAACTATAATGCATATGAAGAATGTAAAAACAACGGAAGGAACTGAAATTAGTGACAATTATGGAGTAAAAAAAAAGGGAAGTACAAAAATGGGAAAACTCCAGAATAAAACAATATGTAATACATAAGATAATTTGAAGACTACTAACTAAAGTTCACTGTACCCTAACATCACAGAATACCAATGGAACTATGCAATCTGACGATTAGTCCCTGCAGCATTTAATATTTATTTCACATGTCACATAAAATTATCATCTTGAGGTTCACTTCCTCTTCTGTTCTGAGATCGTGTCTGGAATAGTTCTCGAATAAGTGACGCCTTTTCTCTCTCTAAAGCTGTAATCCGCTCACTTTTTTTGCTCACTTCCTGCAACAGAAATGTCACTAGTTTACCTCAAAGATGCACCTAAACACACTGTCACATCAAGTTCCCTCCCTGCTTTTAATATTTCATATTAATTCCTCTTCTGCAAAAGGTACAGATTTAGCAGTAGGCGATACTAGTTTATTCAGCCTGGCTGTATTACAAAATCAAATAACAAGTATCAAGCTTGCATCATAAACAACAAGGATTTGTGTTTTGTGTGTCTTTGTAGTGTTGGTGTCACCTCTGTAGAGATGGTTCTGTTGTTTCAGGCATGAGGTGTTGGGCTTCATGGTTAACAGCAATAGTCATGTTGTTTTCTCTCATATTAATGTTGATGTTACCTCTGTTAGGAGATGGTTCTGTTGTTTAAGGCGTGTCAAAATATCATGAGGTGCTGGGCTTGCATGGTGAACAGCAAGATTCATGTGCAGGGGCAATCCTCCACGCTCCCAACTGTCTGTCAGGGTGGCAAGGTGCCTGTTCACTTCTATAACTCTGGCTCTCTGTAGTTCTAAACGTTCCTGCTGTGCTTCGGTCCACTGCTCCTATATACAAGATAAATGTTTCAATTGTACACTTGCTGCTGAGATTATATGGTAGTGAAGTAAAAGATGAAGTTGTCCCATTGTATATTAACCTTCAAATGACCAGGTTGGTATTTAAATTTTAGCACATGTTTTATGAAAAATGAGTATTATTTGAACAGAAAAAGATAAACTTATTGCATAAACGGCATTTTGTGAAAAATAAAAGAGAAATTACACAGTGTATCTTAAAAATGTGGTAAATTCCACTGTCTAAATACCATATTTACCCAAATGCAAGACAAACCCCCTATAAAAGCATACATGCCAAGGGAAAATGTATTTCTCCAAATCTAAGATGACCCCCCAAAAAATAAAATGTCTGCTAAGAAAAAATATTTTACTATTAATTTCATACACTTAATACACAAAGCGTGTCAGATTCTATCAACCCTTACCAATCAGTGTCACCATGTCCATCTTCACAGTCAGTGCCTTCACTTCCTCACACTAACTCCATCATCAACCTCTTCACTGCCATTCCACAACATATCAACATCAGTCTCATCCACCGCTTTGGATATTCAGCACTTCTTAAAACCCTGCACGGTCACTTCTGGTGACATACGCTGCCATGCTGTTGTGATCCACATTGACTAAATGTTACATTTATATTTCTTGGTTTATAAACTTACTTGAACCAATGATGATTCACAATTCTCTCTGCAGATGGTTTTAGCGACATTAAAAATTTAAATACATGTGTTCTGGATTTGTGTGTTGTGTCTGTGTCCTGATCAGTTTGAGTTCATGGCTTTTTTATGGTTTTTAATTTGTGGATTGGTCCAGGTTTTTTTAGTCGTGGTTAATTTTTAATTTTTCAATAGCCATTTTCTTGTTACTACCCTTGGACTAGATTTGTTCTCGGGTACATTTCTTAAAAAGTTACTGTTTCTGAGGTGCCCAGTGATTCAGAAGAACTTAATCTAAGAGGTCCACTAGGTTAGGCGCTTCTTTGCCCGCAAATGGAAATAGACCGGCTTCCGAAACATCGTATGTCTAAGAAATTAAAGGACAGACGAAGTTCCAAAAAAGAAGATTGTGTCAGTTAACTTCCGTCACGCTCAATTCTCTCTTTTGGATTTTTTGACCCTTGAAGCTGGGAACAACAGGTTGTCCCAAAATGCCCGTATGGAATTACCACTCTGTGCTGCATAATATCTCAGAAGAATACAGAACTCGTGATTTGGTAATGCAGACCTTTGTTTGGCTCCGAATGGTCCAGCTCAGAGCGATGCGGTTTGCTGCTGTCTGGTTTGGCACTTCATATGCAAAGACAACCTCACATTTCAGCACCAAATTTAAGTAATAAACCTCATCTTGCATGAGTAAATAAGGTATATAAAATGAATTTGTAGGGGTGTTTTTTACGTGCGTTACAATATGCGAACATAGGTCATTTAAAGGTGAAGCACCAAGCCATGAAGGCATATAAGGGAGAGACACCATAACTTCACTCATTAACCTTGGTGGCCACATCACGGCTCAGGCAGTAAGTTGTTGGCCTCCCATCACGTCCATGTGTGAGCCCAGTACAGTCTGTGGGATTTGATATGGATAGAGTGCCACTGGGACAGGTTTCTCTTCAAGTTAATTGGCTTCCCTCATAGTATTATTTCACCTGTGCTCCATGTGTATATTCATTCATCTATAATTGATGCTATATGATCTTAGCATTTGACAGTGTCCTTAAATATAACACAAATAATTTCATCTCAGCATAACATGGAGGTGTGTGGTCAGCTTCATGCACTAGCCACCCTACCCCCAAGGACAGCGCACTATGATGCTCACTGGATAAGAAGATGGGTGGTTCCAGGGTCTGCATGGATGAGGTGATGGAGATTAGTCTCTGCGTCTGCCAGAAACTGAACCTTTATTCTTTGGTCATCCAATGAACATCCCAGTCACTAACTGACTGGGCTGCTCAGCTACATGATTTGGAAGAATGAAGCAATTTTGACCTAGTGTAAATACACTTTATGGCATCTGCCTTTAAGGTCTGGGAAAAATCACAAGGAAACCCTGAATAAAACTGTTACAATGCACAATATTCTGGGAAGTATTTTCGAAGTGCTCGTCACTGACACTACTAACCATATGAGATCCCATTCTTCCTAAATACTTCATTTTTTCTTGTACAGCTGCTACCTGTTTCAGGTACCATTCCCTGGCTCTTTCAACTGCCTGTAGTCCTTGCATCAAGACATCTTTCTCCTGTTCAATCTGCTTCATTCTTTTTAGCTGCAACACACATCATTCTATAAACAAGTCTCCTTTCTTGTCTGTCACTGACTGCAGAGGCTATTTTATCAGGTAACATGTTTTGTATAATTTTGTACCTGCTGCAGAATATACTCTGCTGGATGAAATGTGACTAAAATAACATGGAAACAAATAGAAAGTGTCTAGGATCTTAACATCTTGATTTTTGAGTCTCAATCTGAACAATTTTTCATGCAAGTATGGAAAATTTTAGCTTCTCACAGCAGAGACTATGAAAATTACCATCTTCTGAATGACAATGTGTAATTTTATTGCTAGTTACCAACAGGCTGGAGGAACCTGCTGCCTCCATCTTAAATGCAAAAGACTCCTCTACTCATGTACACACTTTATAATTACCCGCAGCAGTATCCAAGCAGAAGCTAATGGAAGCTGGCAACCGAGCAAACAAATCAGGTGTAAAACCTATTCAAGAGGCTGCCATACTGCCTGTTAAGTTACAATACTTATTTTTCATGAAACATGAAACTGCCCAAGTCAAAACAGCTACCTACAACTCATGAAGACAAAAGTTGAGTTCTATTTGAAAGTTCTCTGCAAAAGCTATAAATTCTTATCTTCTGTATGAAAATGGCAGTGGTAGACAAAAACTGCTTCCCAGATTGGAAGCAGTTGTTACAAACTAAGAATAAAACACCTTACACAGTGAAAATTATATTTTACTAATGGCTGCATATGAGGAATCTAAACCAGAGATACAGGCAATGTGTTCCTTGTGGTAAAATTTTGAAGAACTTAAACTTAAAGCAAGTCTTTAAAACAAAGAGCCAAGTGAAGAGATCAACAGATATTTCAGAGTGCCTGTCAAACCAAGTTCTTCTCAAGATTATACTGTAATTTTATCTCTGTACACAGTTTAACCCTTTCAGGCCAAATATCTTACACAGTCAACACACAGTGTGTGTTTAAAGTACCGAAGTCTTCTACCAAGAACATGCAAACTAACGAGAGCCATTTAAATTCTCATCACATTCACAGCCCCTCAACATTTAATTCCCACACAAAAGGGTTATATGGGATTTTGCTGATATTAAAGCTCCAATTTCAATATTACTTGATTTGTCCGCATCTGTACTGATACTCTGATACTGTACCATGTTATAATCAATTCCATTTTGCAGTGTATGACGCCTTGGCTCTCTTCTTCTTCCTGTAATTTTTTTGTGAGGAATTCCCACCTGATCTGGCTGACCTAAAGAATGATAAAGATCTCGTATTATAAAGTTACGTATACCATGTTACATTGATTTTACAAAAATTCAACTGGGAATTCATTGCAATTAAATAAATATCTTAATCATCTAGTTTTCAGTACTGGCATAAATGTATTCTGTATTTAACAGAACTTCAATGTTCATCACTATCAAGAAAATTTTAACTGAATAGAAAAATTTGGAGTTATGTTTTCAAATTCACATTCTTACATAAAAATGGCAAAAGTGCTAATTTTGATTACATGTAATACTTGGAGTAACAAATATTAAAATGAAACTGGAACTTTGTACCAAGTGAGGGCCATTAATTACATGCATGTGCTAAGATTAATCTGTAAAAATATCTTGCATCGTACTCACTGCATTAAAAATTGTTTCAGAAACAAAATTTGTAAAAATTCAAGACAGAAACATTAGAATTTGAGTTTATGTGAGTTTTAAAATTTAGACTTTCAGCTACCTCCTATATTTTGTACCACATTACATAATATGATGGATGTGCAACTCTTTTGAATATCCATTCATATATCTGCCTCACATATCAGTCAGCTTCCCACAGACATGCAGACATTCCCACAAGAAACATCTTTGAGTCAATTTATATTTTTGCGTTCAATTTTTAGGCTCCTTCATAAAATTGCAAAAAGCGACTATTATCTTTGTCATGTCTGCTCGCACATCCACATGGAACAACTCGGCTCCCACTGGATGGATTTTCATGAAATCTGATATCTGAGTATTTTTCGAACAATGCTTCTTAGAATGAGAAATGTTTCAGACAAACATTGTACAGAAAATGAAAACACGCATTTTATGTTCAAAACCTTTTTTTTTTTAAACTGTGCCATTGGTGAGATAATGTGGAAAAATATGATAGAGCCGGACAGGCTGCAGATGACAATATGGCACATGCACAATGCATGCCGCATAACTAAGGCTACAAACACACACTTGGAATAAGTAATACTTATTGCTTTTCCATTGCAACAATAGTTGCCCAAACGTGCCTCAAAGTCATGTTATATGTGCAATGCCTGTCTTGTTCAGTTCCAAAACTTATGATGTGAACTTGATTCAAACTAAAGTACTGAGAAAACACATGGAACAAGCATGTGGATGATGCAGCAGTAGGGTGTTCAAAGATCGTTAACTCATTATACTTCTCACAAGGAAGAATTCAAAACAAATTCTAAGCATTTTTATCACCACTGTTGTACACTAATTCTCAAGTTCACAGAGCTGGGAACAAATATATAGTTTGATGGAATGTGTTTCTGAAAATTAATGTGACCATGTAAGTGATGATAAATTTCTGTTATTTTATTTACTGGCTTATTCTGTGACCTGTCAACTATTCATTATCAAATGAAAAATGGAAATACAAGTTGCAGTAAGTTTTAAGGTACAGATGAAGTGCTTTGCTTTACAGCCCAAAAATGACCACAAAAATAACCCCATTGTGACTTCCTGCATATGATGCATTACAAAATTAAATAGATATCATTCCTACACTACAGTACTCCCCACCTCCTAACACATGATGGAATAAAAGAAATATGAAAGTTATTAAATGTTTGTATTACCTATGATACTTCACATTTTCTGACTAGCAACTGTAGATTCATTTCATGAAGCCTGCTAAGGAAGGCAAAAATTAACATATAAATATACCAACACAGAAATAAAACAGTTTGTAATAAGCATATTTAAGAGGACTATTTTTGTGTACATTGACACCTTGCACCCAGACAAAGGAACTTTCTTTTATCATCTCCTTCAGCATGGCAACTTTACTGCATTGAAAGCCTGCATCCCCTAAAGACATCACATGACAGCTGCAGTGCACACGACAACAATAAAAGAACTGCACTCTAAATACCTTACCCACACTTTATAGACAAATGCTGTTAATTCACCTTCTGCAATAGAGAAAATGTATTTGATTTTCACGTAATAATGGTCAAAATATGAGGCAAAGGAATGAAAACTAAATGCATTTTGGCAAGTTACATAATCAACTCTCTGTGACCTGCACAGTTTGAAAATGTGCAGTGAGGACATTGTGAGTAGCCCGGCATAAACTGTACCGTTATCAAAGTTCTGGCCACATATTTACAAGCATGGCACACGTGAGTGTAGATTCAGTAGGACATACCCTCCCAACATCATTTACGTAATCACAGAAGAAGAAATCAAGTGGCATACAAATGATTGGGTTGCCTCTTTCAATACATATCCATTGCAACTTTCGATCAAGGAAGTCCCAAACTGCAATGCAAAATGCAGAGGTCCTGCCATGCATGAAGAGCATGTCATAAGGACCCCTCATCTTCTAAAATCAGATCAGCCAGCATGTATAGGTACACTACAGCAGTCACAGCATTAAAAAAAAAATATGCTGTTTGGACAGAGTACATAATAAACTGAACTAGGGACTGTACTTTGAACCATTAAATCAGTGCATGTAGATCACTGGTCTCTCAGATCTTAATGTCATATGTCAGTCAACATGCCTGGACATAAACGAAGTGGCTTCACCACTGGACACAATTTTGGATGTAAAACTTTCATTACCTACAAGTTCTGAAAGAATGTCATAAAGAAAATAGTAGTGAACTTTTTTTCTAGGGGGGGAGGCTGTGACATACCACACAGTGGAATTTGTAATTTTTAATTCCCAAATGAGTTTACAGAATTTTGTGCCCTGTCAGTTGTGGCAGGCTTACTTCTTGGGCAGCTTGTCACGTCGATTTCCTCAGTGTGAACAAGTCACCTGAACTTCATCCACCTCAGTAGCAGTAGCTTATTGTTGTTGTTGTTGTTGTTGTTCATGTTGTTGTTATTGTTATTATTATTGTTGTTGTTATTGTTATTATTATTTTACAAATGCTATCATCCTCAGTGAACAACTTATACCACTGGTAGATGGATATTTTTGTTTGTAGTTCCATACCAAACACTGTACAAGAGCTCTTTTGCACTGTAACCATAGATTCTGATTTATGACACCAGAGTACACACTTAGCTTTCTGCAAATATAACATCATTCTCTACAACTGTGGTGTTAGCACCACTGGTGGCAAGGCTTGGAGACTCAAAGCATTCTGATTTTAAAACTTGATCATATTACTGACCTAAATATGTTTACTTTTCATTTCTGTGCTTTTTAGTTCATGACATATTACAATAAAATAATCTATAGTTCATTTGTTCACTTGCACACTAAGCTATGGTTTACATACCCGAAGGTTTTCCATCTCCTGATCCCCGTCCACCCTGTGAACTCCCTGGGTACCCCATTGCTTTAGTCACTTCATGGTCATTCATCATGATACCCATCTGCCAGTTCTGGAGTGCTGTACGTATTTCAGCTTTATCCAGATTCCTCTCTGTCCCCATATTTCTTTCACTACTAGTAATTAGCATGGCTCTCTCCAGCCCTGCAGCCGTTCGGGGTGGTTTTGGGGGGCCATAAAGTATGCCTGCAGGTTTCACATTCGGTATTATAAGTTTTGCATCACTTGCATAGTTCCTCAGCTCATTTTGTTCTGGTTGAATGTTCTCCTTCCTCTCTCCAAGAAGCTGAGGCATGCTCAGAGTCCTCTGCTGTGACATGGCATTATTGGGGTGCACAGTGGCAGTGTTGGCTGCAGTCCAAGGCTGCTTTGGTGATGATTCTATATCAAGCAGGGGAGCGGAGGGGGGACGGATTGGCTGAGGTGGACTGGAGCACTCAGCCTTGTGTGATTGACCTCGTGTGCTCTCTACTTGGTTCCGAAGCAAACATATTTTCAGACCGGCACAGAATCGTTCAAAAGACAGTAAACCATTTGGAGGCGTAACTTTTTGCAGACTTTCAATTACTCCTTTGGGGAGACCTTTGGTTCCATCATCCTGCCAACGATTCTCAATTTCTGAAAAAACAAAACAGGTCAAAGTCAAAGGTCATTATATACCACACACATGTGCCACAAATCACATTCTGCAGTACTCTCAGATTTCACATATTCCTTATGTGACATGCTTTTAGTCTTTTATGCAGTGCCCACGATTAAAACATTATGAAGAGCAGAACATTGTTTACTCTTAACACTATGTCACCACAGATCACACAATATTTTATATGTGCTCGGACATCCCACATTTACAATTATTTTAATTACACCATTCTGCATCCGAGTGTTCTGAGAATACTATGGTGAGAAAGGTATTTAGGCCTAGGTGGGAAGACATAAAATGTGCCTGGAAAAATCTGCATAATGAAAAGCTGCATGATTTATTCTTATCGCTGAACATTGTTAGGGTGACCAAATCAATGGCAAAATGGGCAGGGAATGTGGCATGTATGAGGGTTTTGGTAGGGAAATCTCTTGCTAAAAGACCACTTGAAGATGTAGTTGTAGTTAGCAGGACAATATTAAGACTGATATTACATGAATAGGATGGGCGTAATTTGGATTCATCTGGCTTAGGACAGGAACAAGTGGTAGGACCTTGTAAACATGGTAATGAACTTACAGGATGCATAAATACAGGAATTTTTCTACTAAATAAGGAACTGTTAACTTCTCAAGAAGGCCTCATTCCTTAGTTAATTATGTCATTCTGGAAACTGCTTTCCTCATAGCATTCTGCAGTTTAACTCCAATTGTATGACTTTGCAGTTGAATGGTCTCATTGTCATCAGGTATCTGTATTTGTGACAAAAAGATACAGGAATAATTATAATATGTATCTACTATGTTAAAAAAATCCTGTACACCAAAGTCATACGTGCATGATGGAAAACGAAGCAGCCACTCTGTCACTGTCACTGGGTGGGGAATGCTAGCTACACTGTGCCTAACAAGATGTAATCCTGTGTATCAAAGACATGAAGGTAAAAGCATCACATACTCATAACCACTGAACCAAATGAAAGAGAGCATTAATTCCATTTTGCAATACATTTTTCCAACCAGAAAAAGAAAACTCAGAACTCATTTGACAAGACTGAATATGCCCCACAAATGTGTCAGACACAACTGTGGGAAACAGAGAAGTCTTCATGTCCTGACTGCAAATCAAATCATACCCCCTTTAGCCTTCAGCATGTCCCTATATGGAATGACCTATCATGCCTCATCCACAGTCCTGTTTCCATAAATACAAACATAGAAATGGCGCATGGAAACAAAATAACCCCCCCCACCACCCCCAATAAAAAAATGGGATGGAGAGAAAATTATGGGAAATATTCCAGTTTCTATGTAACCCTATGGTGAATAACACTTTGATATGGCACCAGTGCGAGTGTGCTGAATATATGTATAGACTTCTGTCACCTGGCTGTAACCTCAGCGGGACTAACAAAATTAATGATGCAACATTTGAACAAATTCAGCCTCGAATTTGGATATAATTTAACTATTTTTATTTCTGATTACCTGAAAACTTGACATAGCCCGTCCTTTTGTCATCCATTATATCAAACAGTGTGCGCATTGCTACCACAAACTGCTTTGGTAGGCCATCCAGTGTCGTGGACTGAGGTTGTGCCATGTCTTTCTGAAAATACTCACTCATAAATTACAAATGCTACAACTCTGTCACAAAGGGTGAATAAAATACATTGCTGGCATGAAGGTCGTATGTGCTGCAGTTCCTACATCTGTCACAACCTGAAAAATGGAGACAAACTTAACACTTAATGCTGCATCTTTTGAATCTAGTCAAGAAACCCACCATGAAAACACTGTCCACAGCATGATGGCAGCATATTTGAATGTGTTTCAAATTTGATTAAAATGAAGTCAAATTACATGCTCCTTCCATCTACAGAATAAAAGCTGTATTTTGATATTGGAAAACACATTTTTACACAGCACAAAACATTTTCTTAAAGTCTAAAACTTCTATTAATATAACCACCACCACCAAAATCAGCAGGTTGTTTTAAAAACTAAAATATCATGAAATACTGAAAGACATAATTTTTATATAAGGTAAGTTAAAACAATGAAAAAAAGCTAGTTGAAGCCTATTTCCAGGTAGTGATCTGGTACAAAGAATGGCTGCAGAAAACTTGTTAGGGATAGCAATTGTGCTCCTTCAAAAATATGAGACAAGTGCCTTCTAAATGCATGCATCATGGTGCCCATAGATCAACTTGATTGTTAGTCACAAATACATATTACATCAAGTTCATTTGAGTATTTCCTATGAATGGTGTCAAATTACACAATATGAAGAAGTGTACACAAAATGTCACAACACAGCTCAGCTTCATATGGACATGCCCGTCCATACTGTGTTATGTCTCCTACTATATGCAACAATCAGTACATTATGAGATACATGCCTTCTGAAGAGAAAGTAACCACTGTTTGAAGTGGTTTTCCCACAATTCCTTCAAGAAACATGCATAAATCAAACTGATATCTAATTACAATGAAAATTAAAAGAATGAAAACCCAATGTGACAGTCTACTGGACAAGCTGAAAAACCATTAGAGCAACATACTAGGAAACCAACACTTGAAAGTTGAAGTCCTGTCTGACATTCAAATGTGCTGACTGGTAAAGAGTAAATCATATCTTCTTACCATTCGGAAGAAAAACACTCCTGTAAGAACCTCCAATCAAAAACATCCTATCCCTCTACAAAATGATACAACAAAACCAACTAGAAATTTTTAAGCCCTTCCTCACTCTGGCTCTACAGCATATGCCAAAGAAATCACTTCTGCAAGATTATTTCATACTTCCTTCAATCCAGTGGTCCACATTCCCTGCTAGTGACATAAAATTCAATATATATCCAATTTGTTGTATATGCTTATAATGAATATGCAATCTCCTTGCCTTGCTGTATACCTACCCCTCAATATCACCCCAGAAGATATAAAGAACTTTCATTCCCCCAGGCCACATAACTTATCCATTATATTTAGACCACTCCAATGCTATGGATCAAATACAGAATATATGTACTTCACACTGATTTGTAGTAATCAGTTCAGAAGGTTTAACAAATTTCACAGCTAATTTTGTACATATACTTCGAAGGCCAGGGTAGAAATATTCTCTCAACAGGCTCCAAAATACAAATTTAATTCTGATTTGAAACATGGGTGGAATTATAACAAAGAACCAGCAGGGGAATTCTGGGTAAGAATAATCAGTTCTTAAACTTACTATCCTGAACTCTGTGCTAACCTTATCACTTGTTTGAAATGCAACTCACCACTCTGGCCATACGTAGAAAAAAAGACAGGTAATGAGAAATTCTTGAGTCATAATCCATATGTTTAATAGTCTTGTTGAAAGCATTATAAATTCCAGAACTGTCCTTAATGTTTTATTTGAAGTATGAATTTGCCCCAACGTACAAAAAGTTCACCCCATGACATGTCTGCAGGCACAGGGGGGAAGCGAAGTTATAGCTCCACCCTATTCATAGCACAGCACTAGAAGGAAGTGGGTAGTCAGCACCACGCTCCGACCCCTTTACCCTCGGAATAGACCGGAGTAACAAACGGGTATGAAAGAAAAATGTGTCCCTCATTTTGCCTCGGAAGCAGCTGGGTTTGACTGCACTACACTGGACTGCGTGTGTAACCCACGAAAAAAATCGATGCAATAAATACATTCCACGGTTTGAATTTACACTCAAATTCTTAGAGAGTTCTTTGCCTCTCCAAATTACTTTATATTAGTTTCTTACTACAAACAGGCAGGGGTGTCAGTATTTATCAATACTCTTAAATCCACTTTGCAAATCAGTTATACTCTTAGGCAAAAGTTTTAAAAGTTACTGTTTAAGTACACCCCTCACCATCAATCCGCTGTGTTGCGAAGTCTTAGTTGTCTTGCAACAACTTCGCCTCTCTGCGTTCGACGGTACTGGGTCGCAGAGATTTGTTTCACATACGTCTCACGTGAACCTTCTGGGTGACGGTAGCCACAATAACTCTAATTAACTGCTTCTGTAAACTTGATGTAACACAGACATCAATAGTATCTCATAATCTGTAACTTACCTCTTATTTAACAAGTGTAGATCATAATGCACTTTCTTCGCTGAAATCACGGTTGTGCGAAACGGGTTTGACCTGTTGCCCACTGGTCGTAGCTACCATTGGCTGGAGCAAGTTGAACAGATTTTTCAGCGGCCTTTTCAAATGCAGAAAAAAAACTACTTCGATTCAAGAATAGGATAAAATGTATGGTTTCACTGCAGCGAGGAAAAGCTGCTGTAATTGTTATGGGGATGGGAGGTACATGGGATAATATGCGGAAGCGTGATTGATCTCATGGGAAAAAAAGGCTGTCAATGCTAGGATTGATTCCTACTTCAAATTATTAAAAGGTAAAGTGGACAGAACATGAGGCTTACCATACCATCTGGGGCCGAAGTTAATAACGCATGGAGTTTACCTCTACATTGGCAATTCACCGCAATGAATATCTAGGGGTAGTGACGTTAACGGTGGAGAGGAAAGAAGCTCACAGAAAGGAAGCCTCAACATTACACAACGTGAAAACATACATTACACCCAAATGAGTGTCAGATGGGCTGTGCAGATTTTTTCTACACGTAATTAATATCAGACGCACAACTCGTATTTTATCACTAGTTTAATCCGTACCCTTTCACAGCGGAGGTCTGGTTCCGATCTCAGGTTAGTCCGTACGGGATTGATGGTGTAAAAAGTGGCAATGGAACAGATTTTTTCTCCAACTACTCTGATTTTACACTGTCACATTCATTCCGCATGCGTTCCCAGCTTATATTTCGTACATCTACCACTGACGCTATATAGTTAACTGTATGGAACAGCGTTTTTCTTTGTGAGAAAGTACATTCATTCTTAATTCAAAAAATTTCCCAAATTTATAGAGCCGTGGCCCCTTATCTCGTTCAGAACATTTCGATTCATTTCCCTATCCTGAGCCAGATCCATCCATTTTATCTCTTCCTAATCGGTTGATTTGAGAATCAGGCTGATGTCATCTTTACATCTATGCCTAGGACTTTCAACTAGCCCCTTTCCCTCAAGTTTGCCCATCAGAATCCTGTATGCATCTCTTCTCTTTCCGATAAGTGCCACATATCCCACCGTCTCTTTCTTCTTCCTTTCATCGCTGGAATATTATATGGCGGTGAACACAGATGATGAAGCTTCACAATACGCAACTTCTATCGGTCCTCTGTTAACTCCTCCCTCTTAGGCCCAAATATCTTCCTCGACATCCTATTCTCAAAAACCCTTAGTGTGTATTCTTCCCTTAATACTGTACAGCAAGTTTCATACACGTAAAACGATATGTAAAATTACATTTGTGTGTTTTAAAATTTATTCGCGTACATAGCAACCGGAAAGAAAAATTCTTGGGTAAATGGTTGCAAGTATTCCCCGAAATTGTTCTAATCTTTATTTCTTCCCGTATGCAATTATTGTTTGTCAGTGTCGGTTCAAAATATTCGAACTCACATTTGTAAAGTAGTTACGAGCTATACTCGTATGACATCATCAATGTGACCGCATATCACGGGTTGCCATAATATTCACGCACTACTCCGCGGCCTCTTTCATTTGTCGTTTCTTTATTATTGGAGAAGATCAAATTTAATTTATTTATTAGAGTGCTGCCGTCCAGTTGTGCTACGTTATATTCTATGTTAGATGCTCAATTATTTCTTCTTCCCCAGCCCGGCGTGTGACTCACACAAGGGTGTTTATACGTATGGAGATAATCTTAGTATTTGACCGTTTCTTTTAATTAATGCATTCTAACTCTTTCCAAACCCATATACTTTTTTCTGAAATGTAATATAATTTCTGTTTCAAAGTCGGGGAGAACCTGGATTCAGGGAACTTTGTAAATCGTTTCAAGATTTCTAAGGACAGAAAAGAATTGCAACGGTGGCACAACTAAAGTAAAAAATCCACACCCTTGTTGTGTAATTTGTTACATTCCATTCTTGACATTTTTCCATACGGGCTACGAAATCATTGTGGCGAAGCTGGCAAAGCAAGTATAAGCAAAGGGAGTGATAAAAACCTAGCTAAAGCGTACCACACCTCAAAACGCTTCAAATAAAAGTTGTACATGTGAATAAGATTATAAAGTCTGCAAATGGAATTTCCTAACAAAGTTCTGGTACCATCCATAATACTCGTATTTATGGGCGTTAAAGTGAGAATTTTATTATGTTCAAAATACTTCTTAATTTGATGTGATTTTGACCGTGCATCGTCGTTAATATGTGGAAATAAAATGCCAACTAGATGCAACAGAGGTTTTTATTTGCAGATCTTATTGCTTG
>JGI20166J26741_10901115_pt1 | contig 14832 bp, 12 predicted proteins | sample TergutCu122P5_FD_26741 | JGI IMG/M metagenome (IMG submission 26741)
TCTTCTTGCTAACTCCTTTTACACATTGGAAGAATATTATAGCTGGAAATAAGGATTTTGATTTTAGTACTAGTTTTTTAAGAATACTACAGTTATCATACTACTGCTTAATTACTTTTACCTTAAGACACATATGAGTGTGCATAGGTCTCAGTTATAAACTTTGTATTGTGATGACCAAATTAACATAAATGTTACTCCTATTGTTAAGGAAGATTTGGCTATTTTATATTTCACTAAGTGCATCCCACCATGACATATGGTGAAATATATTACGCACAGAGGAGAGAATTGATACATTTTACCTTTTGCTTTTTTTTGTAGAACTTATTATAAATGTATATAGGATGTAATTTTTTAATTATTTTAATGACTATAATACTTTTGTATTGTGACAAGTTTCTATATTCCATAGGTCGATCGACCTTGTATGGATTAACAGAATGCATAATAAATAAATGAATGAATGAATGCATGAAAAAAAAAAAAAATTCCATGGAATAAGTGAACAAAATACAGGAAACCTATCACAGTAGTCTGTGTCCCAGCCAAAATATGGAATGGGCACATGCCAAATACACTGGCTGATCCACCTTGTTCAGTTTGTATGTAGTTAACAATAAAACAATAATTTCACATACACAAAATTCAGGAGGAAATAAAATACTTTATTTTCATTATTTATGGTTTATTTTATAATACTGTCTACACTTTTATTACATAGTATCAAATAGTGAGATGGTTGTTTAATGATAATCCATACAAGGAATTGAACGAAATATTTATGGCTTAATCCAAGTGCTACTGCAGCACTTGTACAGACAGCTGAGGAGTACAAACAGTGTTCTGGAAGCTGTAATTTCATCTGGTCATCTATTAAACAGAAGTTTAGAAACTAGCAGCATAATTACTCATCCACCTCACTCACCATGTGTACTTCTGTGTGTGTATCAAAGAGACAATAAGAAATTATCAGTCTACTGAAATATAGAACCAATATTTGTAACACCCATTGAACATGAGAAACTGATAAAGGTCCATGGCATACCAGCAAAGAAACTGGGTGGTGGGGAATCATTGAACCCCATAAAATACATCTCTGGGCAACTATAGCTTAACACTGATTATAAACCTGAAACACAATCATCATAGTGGCCAGAGATTACTACTTCAGGTTACAGTGTCGGCTGACACAGGTATCCAACATGTGGCTGGACTTTTGGGCCCTTGCTGTCATGTTGTCACACATGTTAATTAATTGTTAATTACATACTGTAGACTACCTATGAAACATTCTCTACAAAATCTAGATGGCAAAGATGTTAAACTTCAAGAAGAGTCTGTTTCATAATTAAAGGCTAATGTGAAGCTAAGGTAATATCAATTGACTTTCTCAGTTCCCTTCTGTTGATTTTGCCAGTAGTTGTCTTTGGAATGAAGTCAACAAACCACACACCCCCACTTAGTCTCTTGTATGGTGAAACCTGACCTGCAATAAGAACAGAGTAAACTCTGATTGTGACAAAGTTAGATCCATTTTCACAATACTCAGGGTGGCAAAATGTCTGAACAAAGTAACAATGTTTATCCCTCTAGATATTCACACATACACATGCACAGTCAAGCAAAATTAGTACAATGTACATATTCATATATCAATTCTACACATATTTCTCATAATTCATTTTTACTTGTCTTTCATGCTTGTTACCATGGTGCTTCTGTGCAAGTAATCATGATATGATAAAATCTGTTAGCATAGTATAACTACATTTGTTCCCGTGGTCTGAGTGTGTTTGTCATTGTGATGTAAATGCATCTGATTTAAAAATTATTACTTGTAGTTTATATATAGTTTATGTACATTTTATTATTACTTGCAAATTTAATTTGAATCCACATCTCCCAGTCACAGTCAAAATTCTTCTTCAGTTAATACACACAAACTGAATTATCATGTATGATGCTTATTTTGCACTAATTTACAAAACAATGAACAACTAAGAAATTTTCAAGGCCCTGTAACAGACCTACTTAATAGTGTGCACTGACTGAAAAAGAGAAACTTCAGTTTTTAAGACTACTTTTTTGTCACCCATTGGCATCATCATCATCATTTATTTTCCTTCCGTATATCCATACAGGATTACAAAATCCAAATGGATATGGAAATCGTCACATTTTAGAGAAAACAAGGAGTACATAGTAACACTGTTAACATTACCTCTTGTATGTCATATGTAGATGCCAAAATTATGTAAAAAAAAAAGAATACTGGTTAGTGAAGTCTGTGCTTATACTCTTAGGAATCATATTATTTCTGAAAATATATGTCAAAAGCATTTATAACTAATTATGACAGGCAGCAGAATATTCCAGTTTGTTGCACACAAAATCTTATGGTTGTCACAGTATGCTGGATGTCTTAATAAAGTAAAACGTTCCATGCATTCACAGAATGTGGTCATTGCCACACTTTATTTCATTCCTGCACTGAGTAGTTTGGTGTCTGCCTGTTGTTACCAGTCAGCCACTTTGCAGCTGTACATATGCAAAGGATCTGGTGGATATTAGGCACTTTACCTATATCCATCTTGCATTAATGTCTTGTGAGTTACTGTCCTGTTTATCTTTATACATTATTGTTCAGACAGATGAAACAATAAGATGCAAACAAATTAACCATCATTCACAACAAAAAATTTTTTTCAGAGATTTGGTGTGTTTTACATGTTTCAGCCAACTTGGCCATCTTCAGGTAATACAACTTTATACAGAATATGTGAGAAGAAATTAGCAAAATAAAGTATTATACAAAGAAATGAGATCAAATTTTTTTCATAAAATGTGGTAATAAGCAAGGTTATGTCACAGAAATAAATTCTGAATGGGAGGTATTGCATCTGTATGTACTTATATCTTAGCCAATTATAGGTTATATTAATTAAGGTTATATTTTCGCCAGTTATAGGTAATATAGCCCACTCAGGATTTATTTCTATAACATAACCATCCTTATTACCATATTTTATATAAACCATGAGATACCAATTCTTTTTTATAATACTTTCTGTTGTTCATTTCCTCCCACATATTCCTTACAGAATTGTGTTACTTGAAGATGGCCAAGTTTGCTGAAACATATTGTCAAACACACTTAAACCTCAGAAAAAATAATAAAAAAAGTTTGTAATGATTAATGATTCATTTCTTTACATTTCACATATTATCACAAAGGAATGTTGAAAATAAAAGTGACGTAATTTTTTACCCTCTCAAATTTTCTTCTCATCTGCTCCTATTCAACTCGTGTAGATAACCTGTTATGTTGTGATGGACCTAGCCTGTCAGTGTTTCAGGTGCCCATCAGTTATGGACATTCTTCAGATTTCAAATCTAATGAATGATCACTCCAATACTCTTGGCTGGATAATACAAATTGTTAAGATCCTTACCCATCAATCTGCTGTTCCTCTTTCTTAGGTACTAGTATTCTCCTCAGCACCTTATCTAAATCTCACATTAGACATGGGCTAGCTGCTTATTTTCTGTGTACTGAATACCAAAATTTACAATAATAATTTCTTTTAAACTCTTATGAAATAATATCAATCAATTGGTACATAACATCATGACAGATGTAGAAGAAAGCAAGGAGGTCTGCTGTCGCTTTGTGGACTGAGTACTTACAAGCAACATAGTGTTTTATATCTTCTGCAGTTACAAGGGTATCATGGTCTCTGACTACAAATGCTCCTGGCAGTTCTCCATATGTTTCATCCTCAATGCCTATAACGGCTGCATCCTGAATACCTGAATGTAACATTAGAATGGATTCAAGTTCACTAGGTGATACCTGCAAGGAACATATTTCCCATTACCATGGCAGACAGAGATATTTGTTTATACACCATTTCAATTTTTTAATACAGCCATCATAATCACATTATGACCTAAATTCATAAATTTATATAATATATATTTAAAACACAATACATAAGGTCATACAAGATGTAAGTACATCCTTATACACATAATTTATTTTTGGGCAGTTATTCATAATACACAATTTACAACCTTCTTTTCTACACACACCTGGTTCATTTGTTTCTTGATCTAAGGCCATTAAAAAAATACTAAAATCATAAGAATAAATTATAAATATTGACAAATCACAATATGCTCTGAAAGCACACTACCTTTCCAATTTCTCCAATTCACACCCTCAAAACATCAAGTGTCCTGAATTTAAACACATTCCACTGAATTCCACCTTCAGAATCACTGTTAGTGACAGGATTATTGCAGTAAATAAATAACATGGTTTAACGTAGCCTCATTATTTAATACAAGAGTTTTTGTTATTCATGATCAATTGCAACCAGAAAAACACCACTTAATGTGTATCACTTTTAAGCAGAGAATTTCTGTCCATAATAACGTATACATGGTTTAATCAAGACTGGGTTGGTATGCACAAACATTGAGTTCACAAAAAACTGTAATTTTTTGGGTGCAAGAGTACGTTATTTTCAAAGCCAGGTTCATTGCACTATGAGATAAATGTTGTGAAATGACTTAAAACATTTTTTTGTGTTCTTTCCCACTTCCAGCCATGAGAGGGTAACACATCACTGTCTTTTCTAAACATCAATATGTTGGAAAATGACATGTGACTGCAACATAAATATTAAACACAGTGAATTATTAACCTAAAATTTACAAACAATAAAATATTTGTTAACATTTTGATGCTTACAAGTGAAGTTCAAACAATTTGTTTTGAATCTGTTTGTGACTATTGACATGCCAGTAGCAATGAAATCTTATATATTTTACCCTACACATCCAGTTCACATATCATAAAAATCAACATGGTAATAATGCACAACTCACAGAGTCATGTCTTAATGGCTATTCAGATCTTGCATGTGACCCCCTGAATCATGAGGAGAAGAGTGGGAGGATATGGCAGATGTGTGAGATAAAACCCATTTTTGGTAGAATTTTGGGGAGTGTTAAAATTTTTTCATGTATGGATACCACATTCATGTGTTTAAGTTCATTTTCCATGGCATTATAATGTTAGTTCTCTTTTATTTAAAAGAAACTATTCACAAAAATTGCTTTCTTCTGCAATGTTATGTTACATAGCACCAACATCAAGGCAGGCAACATCCTCTGAAATGTTGTTACCTATATACCAAGCTGCATGTTGTCACATTCCAGAACAAGCAGTCTATTCAGTCACCACAGCTGGTCAGTTACCTAGCTGGCACTGCAAAGTACCTGCTTTTGTAATATGGTGTTCATGGAAGAAGTGTCTTCACTGCGTGAATTATGGCAATGAATTTTTTTGTGGGACAAAACTTCCACAAGCATCATGGTAAAAATGTATTGTTTCACATGCCCTTTGGTGACAGGGGTTGAAATTGTAGTTTTAGATACCTGATATCCTTGATATTTTATCAGTTCCTTCAGTCGATCCACAATGTAAAAATATCCATCTTCATTACAATACCCCAAATCTCCAGAATGCAACCAGCCATCGCTATCAATTGTTTTGTTGGTTTCTTCAACATTCATCATGTATTCCTTCATAATGAGTGGACCCCGGAAACAGAGCTCACCTTTACAGTTAGGACCAATAATTTTTCCAGTTTCCACGTCAATAACCTATTAGCATACAGGAAAACCAATTTCTGTTTAGTTGATTCGTAGTAGTAACTACTTACCTGTGACATATGAATTGCCTTAAAACCTTTCGCCAAACCATTTACATCGTTTTTATCCTGACAAATTAAAGTCCATTTATGTCCATCATCACACTGTGTAAAATTGTAATTGTACACGCTGCACACTAGTGTGTTCAGAATGGCAGAGGAAAGGTAAATACACCATGCCTTACTGCATTATACATGGCATAAAATAAAATATTTGGGAATAAATCATAGCACCTAACACAGATATGGTTAACATATTTCTGTGGAATTCCATGGTACACAAACACATTTAAAGACACAAGTTCTGTTTTGGTATGTGTTTGTGAATTTGATGATGAGAGTTGCAAAAAGGATTTAATGTTTTCAACTCTTAATTCAAAACTGGAATCATACAGTTCAGAGTAGACATAGGAAGTCATTAAACCTCTAATGTTGATATAGAATAACAGGTATTTTCACAAGTAACTATGTGCACCAATCCTGAACTTGTATGGATGGAAGTATGGGGAATGAACAAAGCCAGGTTTTCATCAGAAATGGGCTATGGTTCTTTTAAACTACGCCATAGCATTTGCCTTACAACTACAGAAAATCATAGAAATCCTCAGTCAGGGTAACTGGATAGTGTCAGACCCATATCATTTTGTCACCACAACTACCATGATAGAGAAGCCTCGACTGGCCTGGTGAGATTCAGCTACATTTTGTTATTAGTTTGAGGGTGAATTCACATGGCCCATTGTCAGAATAAGTGCCTTCCAAGCTGCCAATATAATGAGTTCCCCAAATTAAATAAATTGAAGATGAATTTCTCAATTAATTCCCTAGTGTCAATGGTAAAAATTGAAATTTCCAAATCCTTTTTGAGCTGTAAGTTTCAGGTAAAAAATTCAGGTCTACCTGCAATACAACGGACACCCTTATTACCGAGACAGAAGCACAAGAATATTTCTCAATCCACTCAAGAAATAGCTTAGTGTTTACTTATCCCATGTCTTCACCTCTTGAAAGCACCTTGGATTAAAACTTTTTCCAGCATCATGAGCTTGGTCTTAAATGCACACGCTGCACCACTACAACCAATGTCAGTTACTGTCTGTTTAGTACATGACAACATCTGGTTTCTCCTCATTTTCTTGTTATAATGTTTTATATAAAGATAAAGAGAGTGCAGGGCTGTCCCATTGGTCCTGCTTACATGTGCAGAAGGGGTAACATCTCATACACAATGAACTGTGTGAAATGAAAAACAAACTTCTAACCTGCTTCACTATCTGCACTTCCTTTTTCATCCCACGCATGATGCAAATTAATGCCATGTCTTAATTTAAATTTATGCAACCATTTTTGGAAATATGCATACTCATGTTACAGGTTCAGTTCTTAAAGGAAAAGTCATGTTGGTGCCATCATCATGTTGATCGAAATAGGAACATGACCAATCCAGTGAAGTGTGGATCATTGAACAACATCCTGATCCAAATCACAACTTTTTCCTTCCTTCAAAATCTTAGGAATAGCCACACTTTTCTTGCTTTCACTACCAGTACAGAACTTCAGAATTTCTTGTGCTTCTTTACATCATACAAATTTAATGACACAACATCCAATGACCTGGCTGGAGCGACCACGTGTGCACGGTGTTTGTGGTTGAAGAGCAGGAAATGACATAGCGACAACATCTTCATGGAGGGAGAAGCAGCAGTCTATGACTGCTGTAATATGATCCGTGACGAAGTAGCGAGAGCACCACAAATGATATGTATGTCTTTGTGGTAAATATTACATGAGTAGAATGAAAGTAATCTGCACTCACCCATTTATCTTTATTGCATGCACAGGGACAAATTTATCTTCACCACTGTATAAATTGCACTGGTACATCAGTTACACATTTTCTTAAGTGCTGATATGTTTTTTATTGATGAAAAATATGTGAAAAGTAATTCCAGATATTTTATTTAAATCAGTTCCAGTAAATGACATAATGACATCATTATATTCTCTACAGTTATTCTGTATAAAATGATGGCCTACATTATATAAAGTTGTACCTGTGCACAACATGGTCATATGAGGGAACAGAGGTACAGCTCAACTCCTTCTTAACCTCATTCCTATTTACGATTAGTGGGCCCAGATCCAGTTTGGACATGTTGGAGAATTCTCCTTCCAAAGATCAAACTACAATGTGTCAGACAACCAATCTACTACAGTCATGATAATGACTGACCTATCCCAGCTTGACATTATGCAGCCCTTGAAAGTAAAATTATACCAAAATAAGTACACGTTAATTTAGCTAGTAGCATTTGAATGAAATTTAGGATAAAAAAAATCATCCTTATATACCTATTTACCTTTCTGATATTGAGTGTGAAAGTATCATCAGTGAAGTTGATTCTAGAATAGTTTATTTCTGTACCAGGTAAGCTAAACCCTTGTTCTGAATTTTGTTTGCACATAAGCATCACTGATGCATATTTGTTTGGTGCAAAATGTCAGGCAGGTGGCCCTCACTACTTAAAGGTAATACAGTATCTATGTTTGAAAAAACTTTCAAGCATCCCTGATATATTTATAAAATAGTAATTTTTGTTTTATACTTTCGTATAAACAGAAGTTAATTTGATAGGGGTAACAACACTATAGAACTAGATTATGTCATAGTCCTTTCCTTTCTATAGTTTAATGTTCAAAAGTGTAGGAATTCAAATGTAAATATTGCTGTAATGCCACTCTGTCCTAGTTGTTTGTTATTGGACATGATCATGTGATCTTAAAAATAGCCCCCACCAAGTCATAGCATTCCACACAAAACTCCATACAGCATCTTCATATCATTTCCATACAGAAATAAAATTTTGAAGCTTTGTATGTATTAGATCAAGAGTTTAAATTATTATGAAACTGTTCTTCAGTCCTTAGCTGTATACTAAAGAAGTATATAAGATACCTTGCATTCCATTCCTGGTGTGACTTTTCCTGGTGTTCCCAGCCTGCAACTCTCTACTGTGCAAGTAAACATTGTAAACGTTGTTTCTGTTAGCCCATATGAATGGTGAAGCACCACACGTCCAGCCAATTTTTCTAGCACTAACTGCTGAAAGTTTGGGTTTAGAGGTGCGGCTCCTGTCCAGATGTGACGTACAGAATTGCACTCTGGTTTATCCAAAACATCCCTCTTCATGAGAAAAACTAACAAAGATGCCACTAAATGTAAAGAAGTTATCTGCAAGCAGAGTAAACGATCTGTCACCAAACACAGGTAACCTTTTGCTGCTGAACGACCCATAAAGGTGTCACGTAGTTAACTCTTTAAACTTGCCGAGCAACCCATAAATGGGTCACAAACAGTGTCTCAAAGTTTGGTGGAATTTTGTTCACTCCTATCCAATATACTGCAGAGGTTTACTATACTGCTGGACCCTTGAACACTGTTTTTACACCTTCTGGATCTAACAGTACTCAACAGTAGGATTCTGTTATCTTCATGTGGGGCTAAATATACACACCGAGATTTCAGGCTCCTTTTGGTACGTAATTTTATTGAAGAAGCTGGAAAAAGCCAAGATTGCCCCACCCCCAGATTGGTTCAAAGACCAAGTGTGGCCGCAACAAATGTTGTGCGACTCGATATCTGCCATAACCAACAATGGCCAGTGAAATCATCCACCATACTCCACTGTCATCTGTGTTCATCTCACGGCCAGAGATGGGCACAGTGTATATGTGCGCCAGATGTAACTTGGGCCTGTGCATGGTGCCTTGTTTCGCGGAATATCGCACCAGAGTAAATTTGTAAATCACCCCCATTGTGAATACTGTATGTCATGATAAACCAGTGATCTAAGGTGCCACAGACTTTCTGCAGCAACCAGAATTATGTGAGTAATTAACTATTTACACAACATTTTATATAATGCATGCAAATCACAGGCCTAAATTTGTTATAAAAATAGGTGAAAACTTTTTCCCGAATTAACCAATACACAAACAGAGTGCAAAATTTTATTTCTTAAAATACGAAGGAAAAGCCTATGAGATATGCCTTTTTTTTTTTAAAGAACGAGCATTAAAAATTAAAATCCCCAGTTCAAAGTCTTGGCAGTCTGCCATTGCACAGAGGGATTTAAATCTGCATTAAACGTTGCACTTAGGCAGAATAATGCAGTTACTATTAGACTGGAACACATTATTGTGAAGTACATTTCAAAGTTCACACTAGACACAAATAGATTATTAACAAGTATTATAGCAATTTATGCTTATTATAATGCTGCTATCATGTAACTTGAATTGCCCAACTTGCACAATTTATTACTTCCGGTCTGTATTTCCCCTGTGACAAGAAACCATCCTAGTAATCTTCATCTGTTCTTGGTGCATCAAACCCATTCTGAAATATGTGCATATTCCATGTAGAATAGAAATGTGATCCAAGATAATAAAATATTTCAAATATGAATATAAATACAATTCACATATTTCTGATTCAGAAATTCCTTTTAATCATCAGTTGCACAGATACTGGGAATCTAGAGAGTAGTTTATAATCATTCTTAACGCTCAGTTCTAAATCTCCGCCAAACGTCCCACATTTCTTTGGTTCTCAGCCTCCTGCAATTCAGGGTGTAGTAAAACAGCAGCAGTTTGTCTCACATTACACAATGCAAATATCATTTAAACTAATTAAATTGATGGTGCAAATTCCTTTTTGTGAATTTAACATCCACTCAGCTAGTGAACAAATTGCCCACATAATAATTGTCTACAAGGGTAATTACTACTGGCATGTGTAATTAGTGTCACAATACACAAATAAATGTATTTGTATGCTAGTCAAATTGAATTAAGAATGTTTAAAATTAAAAAATGAAAATAAAAAGTTTAGCATGAGAATATGTGACACACCTTTCTACACATTTTCCTGAACCAAAAATTAGGTTGTGTCTTAAATTCAAGCTATTATTTCTCACTGTTCAGAATTCTCAAAAACATAATTTGCTTGCAAACATTTTTTTGCTGAAAATCCATTTTGTAAAGTGGAATGCATCTTATATTACAGGGAGTCTTGAATTTGAAGTAGGGCCTAATATGGTATATCATTACTCCAAGGACCTGATATTTTTATATGACCTCTGCCTTCAGCTCAAGGGGAGGGATCATGATAAATCCATTATGTCTTTCCTTCTTCATGCTTCGTTTAGTCACATGCTAAATGTTAAAAAGTACCAAAAGTGGTAATTTTCAACATAAACTTTTCAGTTGCTGAAAGTACAATGTGGGTACTAGGAAAATAGTAATATTTCCATTTTTGGTAAGATATGTGAGATTAAATTCTAAGTAATATTTGCAGAACAGCATAAATTAAGACACAGGCCTGCTGCTTGACAAACAATAGCATGTAATGTGTCTAGTAACAAGTTACTCATGCTGGGAGTTACCATACAAGCAGTGCATGAGGACAGTGCTTGTTAACATATATATATCTGTTGTTCAAAGTAGTAAATTTGTGTTATTTTTGCTATTAATGTGTGATGCATGGTCTAAAAATATTTAAAATAAACTGCACTGTAGAAGTGGCATAGTAATATTCTGTTTCCTCAAGATTAGGCAGTTTTTTCTATAACTTAAACTTACTTTGTGTTCTTTGATGGACTCTATGAAGAGATCTGGCTTAAATTTATGTACCACCACAGTACGAGTTCCTTCACACATACACATAAGTGCCAGTAGCAGACCATATGCATGACAGAAGGGAGATATTCCTAAGGCAACATCTTCACTGCTGGTATAGTGTCCGCTGAAATGTATGAGAATACATTAAATTGTGTATCAATTCCACGTTCTAAGAAACAATTCCTTCACCCTAAGTATTATACTAGCATAAATTTAGATTCATTATCAGTTCAAAACTACCAGTTAAGCTAAATTTACTTAAATACTTTTTTCTGTCTTTAGTAATACTCAGTCAATTTAAAGTGTGTTAATTACCCATGTTATCTTCATGAATTTTGAGCAGAGTACAGATTTATTTTGTTGCATATTATTCTGTCTTTTATTATCATTAATTTTTGAGACATAAATGTGGTCACCTTCAAACTGATTATTTCAGAAACCATACTATTAAATATACAAAATTAGTCATCAGACCTGCAAAATTTGTACCGTGAAAAATATAAAATAAGACTTCGTAACTAATTTGTAGCCACTGGAACTCCTTTTCCAGTGAGAAGATATATGGACAGTAGGTAAGAAAAGCCTCCCTGCATTACCTTTTATAGGAATAACCACTACATCAGTGAAGCAGGGAAGTGGTGAAAAATGGCAGATATTGATGTGCCTTTAAAGCAATGAGCACTAACTAAGTTTCTGGTTGTTTCAGATGGGAAGCTGCCTTCTATAAATGAAAAAACATTCACAGTACATGGTGAAGCAACTGGGAGTGTGAGTACTGTGCAACAATTAGCAAGAGGAAATGTAGAAGCTGAAACAGTTGGAGAAGAACATAATGAGATCCTGTGGAGTTATCACTCTCACACTGTAGTAATGCATGACAAAATCTGCTGGGTTGATGAACTGATAAACAGCGAACGTCCCACAAATATGGATGAATTATACTCCACTATATGCATTGGTAAAAACAGTGTAATGTCAATTATTGATGAGCTTGGTTATTTCAAGTTTTGTGCTGTTGGTTTGCGCAGAATATTAAGTGATGTACACAAAGCGGCAAGGAAATCAGCTGTCAATGATTTTTGCATCTATGTGATGCAGGAGTGCAATGTGAGCAGGAAAATAATGGCTGAAGTATTTTGGGATTACGAAATTTGCGAAATTATCGCCTAGATGAAGAAAAGTGAAATCCACTAAACTGATTCCATAAAAAAAAAATTTCAGAACTGTTGATCTTTTATGGCAACTCCAGGCCATACACAAGTGCCTGCACCATTGAGGTAATAACAAAATTTGGATACAGTGTTGCTGTACCCACTCTTCACCCATACACCTGATATGCCATCAGTTTTTCATCTGTTTCATCTTTTGAAAGACCCTCTTTGAAGACAACATTTCATGTATGATGAAGCGCTGTAGAAGACCAAGAGCCAGTGGCTGTGGGACAGCATACACTCTCATTCAAAGACGGAAGAATACCGTTGATAAAAATGAAGACTACTTTAAAAAATAACAGTGTTTTCTGCAATGTTGTAATGAAATTCTCTGAAATGTTTATATCTAACTTGTGAAAGGTACAAAATAAAAAAGTATGAGAAATTACTGTCCAACTTTCACAGTTCTACACTGAAAATGGTTGGCAGAGAACAGCTGTGTTCATGATTGATGAATGATGTCAAATTGGAGTCTATTTATCCAATATACTGAGTCCATTTAGTCACTGTAATCTTTCTAATTTGAATTCATTTGTACTCAGTCAGCATCTCTACCGTACAAAGCATTTAGTTTGCCCTAAAGCATGTATTTGTGATGTGAATTTGTATATGTGATTTGTGATACTAATGGTGTAATGGATTTGGATGACTTGTACCTTCAAATCTAGTTCTCATGCAAACATGTTAATAAGAGAGAGGTAATGGATCCCAAAAGATCTGAAAGTAAGGCACTACACATTGTAAAAAGCATTATTTTGACAAATGTCTGGAGAGAATAAGGAAACACAGAAACTTCTGTTGGGATTCTGAATGTTATCCAAGATTTTAAATAGTCACCTCAGTGGTATAATTTACACAGTATCATTCAGTGACCATGGCTCTTTTTTCACATTTTGAAGCTTGGACAGATATTAATGTGATGGTTTCTGTTGTTTTAGTCATTCACTCCAGGCATGGGCTGGGATAGTACATTAATATTTCCCACAACTATTTTCTTTCACATTGCATATGCTTCTTATTCATTAGTAAATAAAAAATAAAGCAAGATGAACATATTTTACTGAAACAGAAAGACCCCAGCACAAGGCAAAATTTCAAATATTATGCTTGTCCCACTCATGTGCCATCTCATCATTTATAGACTGTGTACAGACCTTGTGGTTAGTGCTGTTGTAACATTAAGGTGTGTTATCACAACTCCTTTTGGAAGACCTGTAGATCCACTTGAGCTGAGTATAAATGCTGGAAGATCTGTGGTTTGTCTGTTATTGTTTTCATGTTTCTCTGATGGATGATGAGTAACAATGGACGCTTTTCCATTGTAAAGATTTTTTTGGTCTATTTTCTGCATTACAGCTATGGATGTGGACTCTAAAATATCTTCCAGGGACCTTGTGTTCTTTGGGAGTGATCTGCCCTTCGAATCCCAAACTAACACTTTTTCCACTTTGCGTGTCTCTAAATATTGCTCCAGCTTGGTCTCACACACAGATATTGAACACAATACCATTTTAGGCTGTGAGACTGATAATGCATGTTCCCACTCTCCTGGAAATTCAAACAGTCAAGGCTGTAGTTTCAGACACAAGAGATTTTATTATTGCCTTTGAATGCATTAAAAAAAAAAAGGTGGTAATGAAAATTTCTTTGTCCAACTGAATTAAACACATTACAATTGGTAATAGTGTGATGACTGTCAGGCATCTTTTCTGTATGATTAGTTTAGAGTGTGTAACTCAGTAACACTAGCTCTTTTAACTAATAGGGACTTGTCTGCAGATCTAAAATTTCTATGAATATAACCTATATGAGTTACATTTGTATGAACTGTTTAATAAAACTAACTCAATGGACTAGAGGCCTCTTGAAAAGCTCATAATCACTCATATAATTAAAAGAAATTGATGTCTTTGTTCATATGAATGATCTCTGTAGTTGTTGTCAGTAGTTGATTATTTGTAAACTGATTTGTACATGGCTTATCGCATATGTGATGAAGTGCATAATCTTACATAATTATATAAACTATAAACAAAAATTAAAGAGGATGATTGTATTTACTCTTTTATGAGTAATTACTATATGATACTGCATACACTAGGTTTTGTTACAGAAGTGTATTGTATTGTATTGTATTGTATTTATTTCCCAAAATTCCATATACAGGAATGTATCCAATGGATGTAGGAATAGTCAATAAATTGGCTCATTAGTAT
>JGI20166J26741_10902226_pt1 | contig 14827 bp, 6 predicted proteins | sample TergutCu122P5_FD_26741 | JGI IMG/M metagenome (IMG submission 26741)
ACGGAATGAAATATCTAATTGCCAATGTAGATTATTCTCAACGCCCCAGTGTGAGCGTACGCCTCTGCCAATCACCTCGGCATTTTCTTTTGAGGAGGTATGTCCATACCTAATACTTTTCGTATAGCAATAATCCTAAAAGCCCTTTTCTTATAATAAAATAGTCTATAAATATGCAAAAATAGTTTTATCTATTAGATATATCACTAATATGAAGATAATTAACATACATGATTATTGCTTTTTTTCTCAATTCTTTTGGAATATTTTTTTATTCTTTTGGATTGGATTAATATAATGTTATTTAATTTATCTCTTAATTTGCACAGCAAAATATTAAATTTATTTAAATTTTATAATCATGAAAGAAAAACCAAAAAAACGACAACGGCATTGTTCGTATGGATTTTGCAAAGTAACAGCGTGCATCCTGTTATTTTTTATAACAGGAACTATTAAGGTATGGAGTGTAACAGAAATCAATGCCCCAGGAGTGACTGAATCTCAGCAAAATAAGATCACGGTTACCGGCACGGTTCTGGATTCCGATAAGCAACCTTTAATAGGCGTGAGCATAAAAGAATCCGAGACAAATAATGGCGCTATTACAAACGCTGAAGGCAAATTTACATTATCGGTATCCAAGTCGAATGCTATAATAAGTATTTCATATCTTGGATTTAAATCTCAGGAAATTCCTTTAAACAACCGTAACCATATCGAAGTTATTTTGACGGAAGACACAAAAGCGCTGAACGAAGTAGTAGTGATTGGTTATGGGACACAACGCAGAGGAGATGTAACCAGCGCCATTGCCACAGTAAAATCAGAAGACTTTACGGCAGGTAAAATTAATGATGCTGCCGATTTGGTAAAAGGTAAAATTGCCGGCTTGAGCGTTACAAAAACATCGGGAGACCCCAATGCAACATCCAGCATTATGCTTCGTGGAATTACAACGCTTCTCGGAAGCGTAACTCCGCTTATATTGGTAGATGGTATTGAAGGATCGCTTACGACTGTTGCTCCGGATAATATCGCATCTATCGATGTGTTGAAAGATGCTTCGGCTGCAGCAATTTATGGTACTCGTGGGGCAAACGGGGTTATTCTGATTACCACTAAATCGGGAAAACGTGAGTCGCGTACTACCACAACCTATTCCGGTTATGCCTCATTTTCCGATTGGTATAAGACGGCCGCTTTTATGAACACCCATGATATCATTTACGGACGCACCAACTTTCCTTATGACGGATATGATACGAATTGGTTGAAAGCCGTTACAAGAAAGGCGGGTTGCACTCAGAATCATTCATTGACCATGAACGGAGGTTCCTCTTCCTCTACTTATTCAGCCAATGTTACTTATAGTAATGAAGAAGGAATCATGCGTATGAGCGATAATGAAAACCTGAAATTGCAATTGGATTTTACGCATTATGCGCTCAATGACATTTTGAAATTCAATGTAAATCTGTTATACGGAACTCACAAAAACACAAATAACAATAATCCATACGTCTATCGTCAAGCGTTAATTCATAATCCTTCCTCTCCGGTTTATAACGAAGACGGAAGCTATTATGAAGAATTCAGCCGTTTTCAATACTATAATCCAGTAGAAATTCAGAACGAAATGATTGGCGATACCCGTTACCATTTTGCACAAGCAACCGGAAACATAACGGTAGAGCCTGTCAAAGGATGGCAAACCAATCTGATGCTATCGCTAAATGAAAATACCAGTATGGGTGAAACCTATTATACAAGCAAATATTATGGCGAGGCGACCATCGGTCGAAAAGGTTGGGCATCCAAATCAGAAAACAACGGGAAAAGTAATAATTTGGAATTGACGTCAAGATATGATTTTTCAATTGACAAAAACAGGATATCCGCTTTGGCAGGTTATAGTTATTTATATAATGTATATGATGGATTCAACGCCGGAAACGGTAATTTTCCATCAGAATCGTATTTGTACAATAATTTAGTACAAGGCACATGGCTGACTGATGACAACCATGTAGCGGCTATGGGGTCATATAAAAACGACAACAAATTAGTCGGTTTCTTCGGACGCGTAAGTTACAGCTATGATAACCGTTATAATGCCATGCTTAGTATTCGTTATGAAGGTTCTTCCAAATTCGGAGAAAACCATAAGTGGGGAACTTTCCCTGCAGCTTCTGTAGGTTGGACAATCAGTAATGAGAATTTCATAAAAGATGCTACGTGGATCAATAATTTAAAACTGCGTATAGGTTATGGGGTAACCGGACTTAATCCTATGAGTTCTTATGCTTCGCAAATCACTTATGATTACGACACTTATGGGAAACATTTAAGTCAGGATGGTGTTTGGACTCCTTCATTAATGGTTGCTCAAAACCCAAATCCCAATCTGAAATGGGAAAAAACAGGAGAATTAAATACAGGATTAGATTGGAGCGTTTTGAACAACCGGTTAAATGGTTCGGTTGATGTATATAATAAAAAGACAACCAATTTGATATATGATTATAACGTTCCCGTGCCACCCAACATGTACGGAACTACCCGTGCAAACGTCGGACAAATGCGCAATCAAGGCATTGAAGTCATGATTAATGTAATTCCGGTAAAAACTAAAGATTTTGAATATAACACCACATTGACGTTCTCTCATAACAGCAATAAACTGTTAAGTTTATCAAACGATCTTTATGTTACGGATAACTTTATGGAAGTTGGAGGATTAAGCGATCCTATTTCAGTTCCAACACATTGCGTAGAAGTTGGTCATCGTATGGGAGATTTCTGGGGATTGAAATCTGTCGGCGTCAGTAAAGATGGCGTTGTTTTGGTTCAAGTCTCCGATGGCAACGGCGGATGGGCCGTAAAAGAATTTGACCCGAAATATAATGATCTTTCCAACCGTCAGCGTTTAGGTAATGGGTTGCCACAAATATACGGCGGATGGAATAATTCATTCCGTTATAAAAATTTTGATCTAAATATTATGCTTACAACTCAGTTGGGATTTAAAATTTTGAATGCTTTACGTTGTTTCTATGAAAACAATTCTATCGCCTATAACCGGTTGAAATCGGCTGCCAAGTGGTATGGAGCCATTGATGCAACAGGAGCGCCGGTTATCGATCCGGCAACCGGAAAGCAGATGCAAGTTCAATTATCCAATTCAATGGCGCAGGGTTTCTGGAGTGATCAATTAGAAAACGGAGATTTTGTAAAATTGTCCAGTCTTACCTTGGGATATAATTTACCATTAAAAGATTCGTTTAAAAAGTATATCGAAAAAGCGCGCATATACCTTTCAGGACAGAATCTGTTTTGCATAACGGGCTATTCAGGATTAGACCCTGAAGTATCCAATTACTATTGGTCTCCAGGTATTGATGACAGGGACAAATATCCGACTGTCCGTTCATTTACGGTTGGTATTAATATTAATTTTTAATCAGGTAATAATATGAAACGATTTAAATATATAACAATAGGGCTATTTACGAGTTTTTTATTGACTTTGGGAGCCTGTACGGATTTAAAAGAAACCGTATATAGTGAACTGACGGATGAAACAGTTGATGTTAATGATCCTGATGTTATCGGGGCCATGATGGGAGAAGCTTATGCACAATTCAGATACCTCTACTGGGGTTGGAACGGATATTTTGATTTGATGGAAGAATGCAGCGATACTTATATGACTCCGAAACGTATTGGCGTAGGATGGGGCGACTTATACATCCAGATGCACAAGCATACATGGAACTCAAGTCAAGGACACATTGAATCTTTGTGGCATTATGCATACGTGGGTATTGGTTATGCAAACAAGTGCTTAGACGCTTTGCCGGATACGGGTTATGACCAAGCTCAAATGCGTTTCCTGCGCGTCCTTAATTATTATGTTTTGCTGGATGCATTCCGTAATGTTCCATTAGAAACTACGCAAAAAACCGAACCGGGTTATTTGCCGCAGCAAGTCACAGCAGACAAAATTTTCGACTTTTGTGTAACGGAACTAAATGCCATAAAAGATGATCTCGGAACCGATCATATTTTCGGATATCCAAACCGTTATGCCGCTTGTATGGCGTTGGCGAAATTATATCTAAATCATAATGCTTATTTTGGAACTTCAGACAATTCATATTATGAAAAAGCGTTAGCTGAAGTGAACGAAGTAATTGATAATGGAGGATATAGTTTGGCGCCTAACTATTCAGATAATTTTAAAGCCAACATTTCCGGTTCTCCGGAAGTTATTTTTGCCATTCCGCTTGATCAAAAGAATGCTTCCCACAATTATTTGGTCAATAAATGTCTGGTTGGCGCAGGAGCAGCAGCTTATGCCTATTCGGGATCTCCTTGGAACGGTAGTTGTGCAGTGCCTCAGTTTATCCAAAGCTATGATCCGAACGACAAACGCTTAGGATATACTTGGACAGGAGGCGTACAGCGAAATGCAGTAAAAAATGCCGATGGAACCTATACTCCGCAAGCCGGAGATCCGATTCCTTTCACAGCCGACGATTGGGCAGGGAAAGGCGTTCTTAATTATTCGCTGCAAGTTCACTCTATTGATAATCCGGGAGCTTATCAGCAGGAAGGGTATCGTTTTGTAAAATGTGAAATAGTAGCCGGCGATGCTGGGACCTACGGCGATGATGTAGCGTTCTTCCGTCTGGCTGATGCCATGTTTATCAAAGCCGAATGTCTGCTCCGTCTGGGACGGGACGAACAAACCGCTGCCGATTTGATTACACAAGTTCGCAGACGTTCATTCGATTCAAACGACAAGGCAACACGTACAATAGCTCAATTGAAAGGCGGAAGCGTGTACGACTATGGGCACAGGGAATATACTTGTGAAGGATATGCTAATTGGGATCCTGCCTTCTATAAAGTGACAAACGAAGGAGGTTCCAATATTGTATTAGGCGGTTTGCTTGATGATCTTGCATGGGAATTTGTAGGCGAACATCATCGCCGTCAAGACTTGGTTCGATTCAAGATGACCGATGGTCGAAATGTCTTTAATGGAAAATCATGGTTTTGCAAAGACGCCACAACAGAAACCCAGTGGGATTATTTCCCTATTCCAAAATCTGCAATGGACGCAAATATCTCGCTTCAGCAAAACAACGGATACACCAGGTAATTATTTCTAAGAAAGTATTAACATCAAAAAGAATGAAAATGAAAAAAATATATTTTTATACAGCATGTCTTGCTTTTCTTATAATTGGAATAGCAAGTTGCGGAGACAATACCGATTTTTGGGGAAAACACGAATTGACTCAAGATGAAATTGATGAAATTGCCCGTCAAGATTCTATCAGAGAAGCTCAAAAAAATAGTATCAACGCAGATTTGAAATTAGAATATTCGATAGATATCACTATCAGCAAAACGGTTTATGATGGTGCGCCGGTAACTGTTGACTTAGATAAAATTGCCGGTTTATTCGGTATAACAAAACAACAATTATTAGACGGGATTGCCGGAGTAAGCGGCGCTCCTGAAGTGAAAGGATTCGCCATAAACGGGACTACACATGCCGATATCGGATCGGCAACCAATACAAATGCGCCATGGGGACATTGGTGGAACAAAGATGGCGATGTAACAGTTTGGGGCGCAGATGCCATGGTATTTGCCGAATTTGATACGGATGCCGGAATATTCAATGTAGGTCAATATCCGGGACATTTGGCAGACGGACAAATTGTTAAGTTTATCGAATGTCTGAAATACAATGAGAAGCGGGTAGCTGTAATCGTTACCGTCAATGCTAAAGCTCCGGGACAAATAACAGCAAGCGTAGTCAATACGCAAAAACTTAACATTACAATGACGCCAAGTTCGAGCTATGATCAAGATTCTCTTAAATTTAATTTGGCGCAAACATTAAGCGACCTTGGCATATCTTCTATGGAAGGAATTAAATTTGTTGGAATTAATGCAGATGGCAGTTATACAGAGGAAACTACTACAGGATCCGGATTCTGGTTTGATGTAAACGGATTCGTAGTTCCATGGGGTGATAATTCCGTTGTTTATACCACATACGGACCTGACGATAACGACTTTGGCGAAGAGTACATCGGTATCGGACAAATGCCGGATGTATTGCAAGCCGGACAAACCGTCGTTTTCAAATACGGGTTTCTTGCCAACAACAAAATTGAAATGTTTGAAATTACTGTTAAAGTAGTAGCTTACGAAGATCCCGAAACCCCTCCAGAAGTTGATCCAGAAACAATTGATAAAGACATTGAATTGACTAAACCCTGGAGCGACGATTATGCCAGTGTGAGCGTCGATGTTAAAGATGTGTTGCGCAATGCTTTCAAGATGACCACCTATCAAATTCATAAGGCAATAGGATCCGGTGATTTGAAAGTATATCTAAATGAAATTACGAACGACGACCCGAGTTATACTGCAGACGTACCCGGTTATTGGATGGATGCAGGCGGAAATGCCTGCGGATGGGCTGACGGCGTTATTTGGTGCAGCATTGGTCACGATAATACCGATTTGTTTTTATACGGTGGAAATCATCCGGATAATGCCACACCGGACGAAGTCGTTAAAACAAAGATGATTGTTGTTTGTAACGGCGGGCAAGTGAATTTCAACATCACATTCAATATTACTACTGAATAAAATTGCAGACGAAAATGTCGTTCAGAATCCATATCAATAGAGGTTGTCTCAAAAGATGCTTTCTCCGTCATTACAGCCTCTTTCGTTTATCGCTTTTTATTTGTATCATAGGTATAACGTCTATCGCTATATCCGGCTGCAGTAAAGTCGATAAAGAGATTATTACTCCTGAAAAGCCGGAAACGCCGACCGACAGCACAACGGTTACCATTCTTGATCCGAAAGATATTCCGGATTATGATAGGTATTATAAACCTTCGGATTTCAAGAATATGGATATGCTCAGGGATGACAGCCATTGGTCGTTTGTGCGCTGCAAGCAGTCTCAGCACTTTTTTGTTTTCTGGGAAGCCGGTTTCGGAAATGATCCGAACGCATCATCCGTTCCGGAAGCATTGCGTGTGGATGTAGATGATTTGTTGAAAAAAGCGGAGTCGTTCTATAATATAAACATCAACACATTGAAATTTGCCGAAACAGGTAATGGCAAATCCAATCTGGATAAATATAAATTGCAGATTTACTTACTTTACCAAACCGACTGGTTAGCTACCGGCAGCGGATATGACGACGTGATAGGAGCGCTGTGGGTAAATCCGAGTACCTGTAAGCCCGTTGGTTCAACTATCGCTCATGAAATCGGACATAGTTTTCAGTATCAAGTCTATGCAGATTTGTTAGCTTCCGGTGGATGTGCAAATGATTTTTCACGTGGATTCAGGTATGGATTCGGAGGGAACGGAGGGAATACGTTTTGGGAACAAACCGCTCAATGGCAATCTTTTCAGTCATATCCCGGAGAAATTTTTAATTCTTCTAATTTCTCTGTATATACTGAAAATTGTCACCGGCACATTTGCCACGAGTGGCAACGCTATGCAAGCTATTTCATTCATTATTACTGGACAGACAAGCACGGTATTGATTTCATAGCTAAATTATGGCGAGAAGCTGTAAGTCCGGAAGATCCGATGCAAGCTTATATACGTATAAATGGACTTACCGTCGAACAATTCAATGCGGAAATCTATGATGCATCCACCCGTTTTGTTACTTGGGACATTGATGCCATTCGATCTGCTGGAAGTAATTATATCGGTAAGCAAACGTATAAATTTTATACGCTGCAGGATGGCACATATCAGGTAGCCTACAGCAACTGTCCGAGTTCAACCGGATATAATGCCATACCGCTGAATGTACCGGCGGCAGGAACAGTTGTTTCTACTTTATTTACGGGATTACAACCAGGTTCCGCTTTGGCTCCCGACGATCCGGGAATATGCACGAATAATGGAGCAACAATTACAGTGAAAAAATATAACAACGGTAGTCTTGCCAGAGTAGGCTGGCGCTATGGATACGTAGCGTTGCTCAAAAACGGGCAACGCATTTATGGCGAGATGAATAAGAAAATTAAAGCCGATATCGCATTCACTGTTCCAGACAATTGTGAAAAGTTGTGGTTTGTTGTTGTAGGAACGCCAACTACCTACACACCACATCCATGGGACGAAAACGAGGAGAATGATGATCAATGGCCCTATACTCTTAAATTTACAAACACAGACTTATTGGGTAATCTTCCTCTCGAAAACAATGTACCCAATGATATTTCGTTCACATACGATGTAACTTATCCTGCAAGCGCTTCCGCTTATGATGGGACAAAAGTTACATTAAGTGATGGAGATAAAACAAAATTAGCTAATTCTTTTGTACTCCAGCCCAGCAGTATCACCAGTCTGATGGATAAAAAAATTAAATTTTATGCTGTTGAACGTAATGGTACTTTAAATTCTACCTATACAGCCAATGGTTATGGACACTGGTTTGACGGCAATGGAAATGTTTGCAATTGGGCGGATGCTTCCAGCAGGGTCTATTCGGAATACGATCCTGCAAGTTTCACGTTCACGCTTGGACAATATCCGGGACGTTGTTCGAAAGGGAATCATTATACCATTAAGCAGGCGCTTGTATATGAATATGAGACAGGTAAAACCGTTCAGGCTACATTTATTTTTAATATTTCTATCAATTAGTTAGAATAAAAATAACATAATGTTTCATGATAACAAACAAGTATATCCCCATTAAAAATATAATATCCTTTCTTTTTCTTGTATTTTCAATTTCAGTTTATGGTTCGAAAATAAAGGAAGAACCGGCTGTTGCCAAACTTGGAGAAATACAGCCTGTTTCATTTACTGATGTCCATTTTACAGACAATTTCTGGCTTCCACGAATGGAAATCAATCGAACAGTATCAATTCCTTCAGCTTTCCACGAGTGCGAAGTCAATGGACGGTTCGATAACTTTGCATTGGCAGGCGGACTCATCAAAGGAAAAGAACAACAAGGTGATTTTTCATTTGACGACACAGACCCTTACAAAATCATTGAAGGAGCGTCTTATTCTTTAGCTGTTAAATATGATCCGAAGTTGGATGCTTACTTGGATAGCGTAATTACGCTGATCGCCGCAGCTCAGGAACCGGACGGCTATCTGACTACCTGCGTAACCAATAATTGTACCCGTTTGTCAGGCTGGTGGGGTCATTCGCGTTGGGAAAAGATTAACAGCCATGAGTTGTACAATTGCGGGCACCTATACGAAGCTGCAATAGCGCATTATCAGGCTACAGGAAAGCGTACATTTTTGGATGTGGCAATTAAAAACGCCAACTTGGTTTGCAAAACATTCGGATTGGGAGAAGGACAAATAAAATTTCCTTCGGGGCATCCGATTGTTGAAATGGCGCTTGTCAAATTGTATAAAGTTACGGGAGATAAAAATTATTTGGATGAAGCCCTGTATTTCGTAGATGAAGCAGGCAGACTTTCCAACGGACGCAAGCCAAGTATATACAGCCAGGATTATAAACCGGTATTGGAACAGGATGAAATTGTAGGTCATGCCGTTCGTGCCGGATATTTCTACTCCGGAGTAACAGATGTTGCATCTGTTCAACACGATGAAAAACTGTTTGAAGCCGACAAACGTATCTGGAGCAATCTGGTCGGCAAAAAACTTTATCTTACCGGCGGTATGGGTTCCCGCGCACAGGGAGAAGGATTCGGACCTGATTATGAACTAAATAATTTCAATAATTATTGTGAAACCTGCGCTTCGGTTGCAAATATATTCTGGCAATACAGGATGTTTTTGGCTACAGGAGAATCCAAATACATTGATGTGCTGGAACGTGATTTATACAATGGAGTCCTTTCAGGTGTTTCCCTGAGCGGCGACAAATTTTTTTATGATAATCCATTAGCATCTCCCGGCTGGCACGAAAGACAAAAGTGGTTCGGTTGCGCCTGCTGTCCGGGCAATATAACACGCTTTATGGCATCAGTACCCGGATATGTGTATGCAACAAATAAAAATGATATATACGTCAATTTGTTTGTATCAGGCAATGCTAAAATCAAAATAGGAAACAACGAAGTCGAAATTATCCAGAAAACGGAATATCCATGGAAAGGAGATGTAGAGATGGTGGTTAATCCAAAACAAAAGGGAAAATTCAACCTGCTGATCCGGATTCCGGGGTGGGCGATAAATAAGCCTGTACCTTCCGATTTATATTCATACATAGATGGATTAAACCCGGAAATAAAAATCACCGTCAATGGAAAAGATGCTTTGAAACAAATTAGTGGCGGTTATTGTGTGTTGGAACGGAATTGGAAAGCAGGCGATAAAATATCAGTTCATCTGGATATGCCTGTCAGGAGAGTGCAGGCAAATCCGGCGGTAGAATATGACAAAGGGCTGCTTGCCATGGAGCGGGGTCCTATTGTCTATTGCTTAGAAGGTATCGATCAGCAGAAGAAGGATTTTGTTTTTGATATAGTTATTCCGCGTGAAGCAAAAATCAATCCCACTTTCGAAAAAGATTTACTCAGCGGCGTAACCACATTAAACGGAAATTGTTTTGTGGTTGAAAAAGATTCGATAACCGGTAAAATAAAGGAAACAGTTTCTACATTCAAGGCAATACCTTACAGCACATGGGAAAACAGAGGAGCAGACCAAATGCTTGTGTGGACGCCAGAATCGGCTGATTACGCCATTATTCAGCAGAAACCCACCATTGCTTCCCAAGCACAACAGGTAGGAGGTTGGGGATTTAACGATCAGTTTGAACCCAAATCTTCCGCAGATATTAATACCCCTTATCATTATTGGTGGTTAAAAGCCGGAACGGATGAGTCGATTGGATACAAATTTGAAAAACCGGAGAGGATTTCGAGCGTGGAAGTCTATTGGCTCGCTTTTGAGCATTATGATGTAATATACAAAGAACCGGCTTTATGGAAATTGTATTATAAAAAGGGGGAGGAATGGAAAGAGGTAGAAGCTACCTGCCCATACGGAACGGAATTGAACAAATACAACAAGCTGACATTTGTGCCTATAGAAACGCAGGAAGTAAAATTAGTTGCATCATTGCAGAAAAGAACTCAATCAGACGACAGGGCTTATTCTGGAGGAGTAATTGAATGGAAAGTAAACCCGTAAAAAAAGCTATATTTGCAATAAAATTCATGAATAATCGTTTATTATGAACATAATTAAAGAAGTCATCGAACTAATGAATGAAACAAATCCAAACAATTAATAATACGCAAAAACAATGAAAATCATTTCCAATTGGCTAACGCCGAACGTTGTTTCTCAATCGTTAATTCTCCATATTTTAAGAGGAAAACATTTTATATTTCTCTTGCTTTTTCTGCCGGTTTGCCAGACAGGAACCGTTGGCGCAAAACATACAGTAGAAGTACAACAAACGATTAAAAAAGATTATCCGATTCAACCGGTGCCATTTACTTCCGTGCATGTTACGGACAATTTTTGGCTTCCCCGTCTGAAAATCAATCAGGAAGTTACGATCCCAATCGCTATACAACAATGTTACAGTACGGGAAGAGTCGATAATTTCAAGAAAGCCGGACATTTGATGCCGGGGTATTTCAACACCGAATATCCATTTGATGATACCGATATATACAAAATCATCGAAGGCGCTTCCTATTCAATCAGTATATTTCCAAATAAGGAGTTGGAAACAAAAATTGATACATTGATTTATTATATCGGGAAAGCGCAGGAACCCGACGGATATTTGTACACCGCCCGTACGGCAGAAAATCCTGAAAAGCCACATCCATGGATAGGAAAAAACCGATGGGAAAAAGATCCTGAGTTAAGTCATGAACTGTATAATTGCGGGCATTTGTATGAAGCTGCCGTAGCACATTATCAGGCAACCGGAAAGCGTACATTGCTGGATGTCGCTATAAAAAGTGCGGATTTGCTGGTAAAAGATTTCGGTCCGGGCAAATTGGCATACGAACCCGGTCACCAGATTGTGGAAATGGGTTTAGCTAAAATGTACAGAGTTACCGGAAAGAAAGAATATTTAGATTTGGCTAAATTTTTTCTTGATTTAAGGGGGCATGGAAAAAGTGGAGAATACAGTCAAACTCACAAACCTGTGATTGAACAGGATGAAGCTGTCGGACATGCCGTCAGGGCTGCTTACATGTATTCTGGAATGGCAGACGTGGCTGCGCTTACAGGTAATGAACAATATTTGCATGCTATTGATAAAATTTGGGAAAATGTAGTATCTAAAAAATTGTACATTACTGGAGGAATCGGATCGACCGGTTCGGGTGAAGCATTCGGACCTAACTACGACTTGCCCAATATGTCGGCTTACTGTGAAACCTGTGCAGCAATTGCCAACGTTTACTGGAACTACCGTTTGTTTCTGCTGCATGGAGAATCCAAATATTTCGATGTGCTGGAACGTACGCTTTACAACGGCTTGATTTCGGGTATCAGTCTTTCAGGAGATCACTTTTTTTATCCAAACCCATTGGAATCCGTAGGACAGCACAGCCGCAGCAAATGGTTCGGCTGCGCCTGCTGCCCGAGTAATCTTTGCCGCTTTACGCCTTCTTTTCCGGGATATGTGTATGCTCAGAAAGGAAGCGATATTTATGTGAACTTGTTTGTATCAAGCGAATCAACTATCAAAATAAACAATCAAACCATCCGCCTGATTCAACAAACAAATTATCCATGGGAAGGAAATATTTCTCTTCAGATAGAACCTCAACAGAAATCTTCTTTCGGTATCCGTCTGAGAGTACCCGGATGGGCATTGAATCATCCTGTACCCAGCGACTTGTATTCTTTTTCCCAGCCAACATCTCAAAAAGTAGAATTAAAACTAAACGGTAAGAAAATAGACTATACGATTGGCGATGATGGTTACATTCTCTTAACGCGAAAATGGGAAAAAGGCGATCGGTTAGAGATGTCCCTCCCTATGGATGTGAAGCAAATTGCGGCTAATGAACATGTAAAAGAAGATATTGGTAAAATTTCCATTGAAAGAGGTCCTGTGGTGTATTGTTTAGAAGGACCAGATAACGACAGCTTGGTTTTAAGTTCTGTAATTAATCCGGATGCAAACTTTTCCGGCGCTTTTATACCTGACAAACTCAACGGTATTTATCAATTGGAAACTAATGGGAAAATCGCAAAAATGAACAATAAGCATGAAGTTGTTACAGAAAATAAAGTTTTGAAAGCAATTCCTTATTATGCTTGGGCAAATCGAGGCGCTGGGGAAATGGAGGTCTGGATTGCAACAACTGCCGGTTCAACTCGTCCGGTACCTTTGCCAACAATCAGTACAAAAGCCAAAGTTACGGCATCTACACCCAACAGATCACTCAGGGGTGTAAATGACGGATATACTCCGCATAGTTCCAACGACCAAGAATATCCATTCTATTCGCTCTGGCCTAAAAATAATAGCCTTGAATGGATAGAATATGAATTTGAACAACCGGAAAAAATTTCTCATTCGGAAGTTTATTGGTTTGACGACGGACCTTCGGGCGGTTGCCGAATCCCATTATCGTGGAAGATTCAGTATAAAAATAGCCAGGGAGAATGGCAGGATGTCAAAGCTAATACTGGATACGAAGTTAAAAAAGATACTATGAATCGCATTCGGTTTGAACCTGTTATAGCCCAATCGGTCAGGATACAATTCCAATTACCTGAAGACAATTCAACCGGTATTTATGAGTGGGCGGTAGAATAAAAAAAAGGTCGATATGCTCGAAAAGTTTCTTCAGGTTTTTCCGGTAATAACTATCTTCACCGGCAGGTAGAACAGCGGGCATAATCGCCTATAAATAAGCAACTTTTTGACCTGACCGGCCATACAGGTCAGACCTGCCCGAATACCCGCCGGAGACCTGGCCGGCCCTATACCCGAGAGCCGGCCATGTCTAAGCCCTCGCTCCGCCCAGCTCTAAGGCATAGGGTCGGGCAGGTCTTTTTCATCAAGTTTTCTTTTCTAATTTTAAAGTGAATTTTATTAATAAATGTATGATTCGGAAGGTTTTATAGATTTACACAATAGGTAGTTATTAATAATCGGATACAAAAATAATATTTTTTATAAAAATAGTTGCATAACTAAAAAATAACCACTACTTTTGTTGCAAAAAATATATATATATAATTAATACACTTAAAACGTAAATTTTTCACTAATTAAATATTTATAGTCATGAGAAAATCTATTTTTACATTCATTTTTTTTGCTTGCATCACACACGTATCGGCACAACTTGAAATTAATTCTTCAGGTATCTTTTTCAAGGTAAACGGTGTTTTAGCAGGGTTTACCGGAAATAATGGGCAAGGCAATGTGTCTTTCGGATATGGGTCTTTGCTTAATCTGTCGGCAGGAATTTATAATACCGCTATTGGAAGTAATACGTTTTACTTAAATTCTTCTGGTAATTATAATACAGTTATTGGTAGTAGTGCACTTTATTACAATTCATCCGGAAGCAGCAATACCGCCACCGGCGTTTGTGCGCTTTACGTGAATACGACCGGTGGATGGAATACTGCCGCTGGTCATCAGGCGCTTATTAGCAACTCGACCGGCAACTATAATACTGCCGATGGTTGTCAGGCGCTTTCTAGTAATACGACCGGCAGCTATAATACTGCTATTGGTTATTATGCAGGTAGTGATAATCCAAACAATCTGACTAATTCTACTGCCATCGGCTATCATGCCACTGTTACCGC
>JGI20166J26741_10903337_pt1 | contig 14824 bp, 12 predicted proteins | sample TergutCu122P5_FD_26741 | JGI IMG/M metagenome (IMG submission 26741)
TGAATAATACCGGCGAGAGGCCACATCCCTGTCTTACTGCTTCGTTTATGTAAACTGGTTCTGATATACCATCATTGAATTTAATTCTAACCTCAGAACTATACTTATGAAACTTCGACATTACAATCGATCACACAGTAATTCTACAGACAAAAATATTTGTAATAGTTAATACAACTGCAATTACGTGTGTGTGTGTGTGTTAATTTTACGGCATGTGATACCATTGGTGTCACTTCGCAATATAGGCACAAGCAATCACAGTTTACCTATATGTATAATCTGTGCAGTTTACAGTAGCCATGGATGACGGCTGCGGTATCTCATTTATCACACTGTGGTAGCAATTAAGTTGGCAGCAAAAGTGACGTTCGCTAACAAAAGATGGTGTGTGCTTGTCAGTACTGGGTGATATGTGCTAACTAAAATGGAAGTAAAAATTTGTTGTGCGTTAATTGTGCTTGCTGTAATTCTGCAGAACTGTTGTGCGAGGATTCATAAATTGGAAGTAAAAGTACGTATGCCCTTTGTCAATAGTGTCTTTAAATGTGTGGAATATAAATGTAGCTTTCGGTAGAAGTGCCAGTGAATGCCTTTGTACTTCGTACGTTTGATATTAGGTACTTGGAAAGTTTGTTTATCGTCAGACAATTTTTACGTCATTGTTTGTATGATTATAGAATGACGAACGTAAATATATCGCACTCAGTGCGTTTGGTTTCTACAAGGGTGGAAGGCTTGCAGTGAAGCTTCGGAATTTCCTTCCTACTCCATTCCATGAACAAGACGTGGTAAGTCGTATATTATGTGCGTTTGTCCACTTGTGAGTTTACAAGGTCCTTTTGTCACAAGTCTTCGTATGTAGCTCCAATTGCACATTGTATTGTCCTTTTGAAGGCATCCACCCCCACTCTGAGCTACATTACATTTAAGTTATATGAATAGCTAGAGCCGTTCTTGTACATTCCATGTTTTCGGAAGTAATTGCATTGGTTTGCACAATTTGTGAGAGCTGTGTTACTGATCACTGAAATAGGACACATACACAATTATGCATATTCCATTCATGGATGTGATATGGAAAACTTGCATAATGGTTAAGAACACTCCCAATACGGGAGGTTGACTTTCTGAATATTTAGTACTTTAAATAAATGTATTGAGACATGAAGATGCAAGTCTTCTGAGATTTTATATTTTGTCATTTGATGAGTGTTTCTTTACGTTTTGAAGACTGCCTGACCATTGAATATGAAGGCAATATGATCCTTTGAAACATCAGGGAACCACTCGTCCATCAACATAATGCCACGTTACAAAAGACTTGAATTCCCAGTAACACCACTGTGAGAACCTAAAATCTAGTATTTACTCATGCCATAATAATTATATTGGTAGACTTATTTTTATTGGTCAGTTTGAGACTGATGAGATGTATCACTCCTTGGAGAACCCATTGCTGTTTTACTGGTTGGCACAACAGAAAAGTTTGAGGACCTCTGATGTATAACACTTCTTGGCAAAGTTTTTGTTGCATATTTTACAGATATAGACACTGTTTACATTCTGAAATTTAAGAATAGTTGTGTTTTGTTTTATACAGTTTGGGTTCAGCCTGGACCGCACAAGAAATGATGCCATGAATCCATACTTGGACAGCCACCAGGATGTGTGTATGCTTCAAGATCAGACTCATTCAGGGCACAACAGTGAAACTTTATATTTTACATTTGATCTGAAGAAGAAGTTGTGAGTAGCATTTTGAAGTACAGATGGATGCATTTCCAATTTACTACAAACAGTGTATTTTTAAAATTAACATGGGATAAAAAATTTAGAAACCGGAGAAAGTAAGATTGGCTGTCTTTCTGCAAATGAACTGCATAGAGTACTGAATGTCACATTCTGGAAGATCAAAGGCTTAATATTGTCTGCTGTGTAAATACCAGATCTGTTATATTCATCTCCTTATCTGATGGTGGTGACTATTAATCGTCAGACACAGGCCTTTACAATACAGGGACTGATCAAAAAGTATCTGGACTGATGCTGTACGACTAACAACACTAAACTTTTCTTGATGACAGTGTAGGCCCCTTGTGCTTGAATGCACTTATTCCAGCAGCTCTTCCATTGGTGTAAGCAGTCTCAGTTCTTTGAATGTTGCTGCATTGCATTGAGTGTGATCATTTCCACATCTTCAAATCATATACCTTACAAGGTGTTCTTAGACTGGGGGCAGAGGAACATGTCATGTGTGGCCATGCCTGGGGAGTACATGGGTTACGCGTTTAAGGAATATGATCTATGGGCAGAAATTGCTGCACAGGTGGGGCTGAGTGTACCGGTGCGTTGCAATCAATTTACCTTGCACTGGACTGCCATATTCTTGGCCATTTATGGTGGATGGCATTAGAGATATGTCATAGTACTTCTAAATAAAAAGGCTGGTTGACAGTTTGGCCTTATGGAATTTATTTATGGTTGATACTACCTTTTTATTTGAAAATGATCAGCGTTACCTTTGTCTTGCATTGAACTTGATATGTTTTTCAGGGTTGTGATGATTAAGATGCTCATTGTGATGATAGTTTAGTTTCTTTGTCATAACCATACACAAATGTTTCATCAGCATTTACAAAGTTTTTAAAGAAATTTCATCTGCTTCCGCACATTCAAGCAAATCGGCAGGTGGTGCTCCCTCTGCTCTGGTGTCAGCAGCTGTGGGATGAACTTCTTTGACAGGTCAGATGGCCACATCTGTAGTTACAATGGCCTGGCATGAGCCAAAATGAAATTCTAGTTCTTTGGCCATTCCACTAATGGTTAGTCTTTGATCTGCTGTCAGCACATCACACACTCTTGATGTCACTTTTTCATTTCTTCTCATTGAAGGATGTCCAGTGTGCTCATCACTTTGTATGGATGTGCACCCATCTTTAAAGCAGCAAAAACACATGGTACCCTGCATATGGCCTGTAGCATCCTTTGAAGAGGAAGGTTTAATATTCTCATAAGTATCAGTCCCCACTTTCTTGATTTTGTACAGAATTTGAGACATGTTCATTATGTACTCTTATACATCACAAATTCAATAAATCAGTGTATAGTTTTTAACAGCTTAAAGTTATTAAGACATAAATCTCTTACAGCCCTTTGGTAACAAATACAGGTGAAAGAGAACAGCCAAACTGCAAGTATATTTTGAGAGAAAATACTAATGGCTGAAGATAGTTGATGAATATTGTTTGAATAATCATCTTAATATATTTTTTTCCCTTAAAGGATACAAATAAATTGCAGCCATGATTTTCAATCAATTCATATATCAAATGATACTGAACCGATGACAGCAGTTCGATCAAAAAGGGGTGATGCAGCATCACACTTCATTGACCCAATTCTTGTACATCAGCACCGACGAAAGAGAAATGCCACAGGAATAGGGGACCAAGGTATGTATATGATAGATCTGGTGTGTGTTTTATGAACATATTGTGCTTGCCATGAAGTATAATTCAGTAGCAACATAACACACCTTGTCTCATTTTGAAGGTTTTGTGTGTAGCCTGTGCAAAAAAAGAGAATAGTGAAGAGATCTGATGTTGATGTTCATGTGCCTGTTTTAATTGCTCTGTATTCATAGCAGTCCGGTGTAAACTTCTGGGAAGAAATTATGTCAATCTGCATATGTATATTTTTAGAAGTTCTGTGGTCAGAGCATAGTCCAGCATAACCTATCATAAACTTTTATGGGGAAATCATGTTCATCTGTACATTTGTCTGCACATTCATACTTCAGTATAAGAAGCATTGTGTAAATGAATTTCAGTTAGATTTATTACTGGGACAGTTTATGTTTACCTTTACCATTACCAGAGCATTGCAGTTTACCGTATCATGATATTGTCAGTCAGTTATTTTCCATACCCTTTGTGTACTCTGTTGTAATATATTATGCAAGACAGGTGACATGTAATTTTAGTATGTTCTGCTGCATAGGCAGAATCACAATAAAAGCCTGAGCTGATGCTTTTTAACAGTTCGATATTTATAACAGTTTTATGAGACATGACTGCCATGCTTTTATACAGCCGAATGAACATTTCTCTTTGTCGTGCACATCCTGGTTGCTGTTGAGTGGATGTAAAGAGAATATGTGAGGAGAGTGTAATAAGCCTAGTTCACAATGAATCAATATTAGCTTTGCATTTGTGTAATATTTTCTCACCACTATTTGTAACTATTCTATTAAGTTAGAAACTATATTTTCTCGTCCTCCTTAAGAGTTTTACTAAATGATGGTGTCATTTATCATATTTTGTGACTTTTAAGTGGTATGAGTTTACCTGTGGAATTGTGTGGGGCCGTGGTTAGCATAATCAGTATAGTGACCATCCTGCAAGCTGGAGTGCCAAAAGAGTCATGGTTCAATTCTGACAGGGTTGAAGGTTATTTTGGTTGTCCAAAACACCTAGACTAGTTCTGGGACCTACCCAGCATCCTACTGAACAGGTATTGAGGGCTGAACCCCAGGGTTAAAGCTGTCAGTGCATGAAGCTGACCACTCCTCTCCATATAGTGCTGGCGTTAAAAATGCATGGAGCTGTACCTCCACGCCTGCATATGCCTTCATGGTGTGATGCTTAATTTAGCACATGGAAGGCTTTACTTTAATTTGATTTGTTTCACTTCACCTCACCTATGAATTTGCATTTCCATAATTATTGTAGTCACCATTGAATGGTAATGCTGATCAACGTGCCTCTTTTTTCATGATTCGTCATGCTTAGATGGCAGGGATGCTCTTCATTGTGTGTAGAATTGAATTGCTTTACCCATATGGAAATCTTTACATGAGGAGTGTTTCATCATGGGAGAAGTTCCAGAAATTTCACTTACGAGACTTACTGTCCTGATTAATTAAAGCACTTTAGTGCTCCCACTCTGCATGTCATGCACTACATTTAGTTTCCAGATCTCTGCTCTGCTGTAAGAAACAGAGGCATCACATGAACATGATTCCACCAACTGTCAGTTAATGGAAGGCAAATGCTGCGTTATTATCCACCACAGCTTGTTACATTCACTTGGTCATCGTTAACAGAGGGTAGATGCAAAAAGAGTTGGACAGGAGTGCAATTTAATGCTGAAAAGGTTTTGTGTTCTGTACATTTTGGGATACAGTGAACTTTTTCTTTTGGAAATAAGAAATTAGGATTTCAGATAAAGAGAATATAATTTTTTGCTTTACTTAAACAAGTCTGTTGACTCAGTTTTCGTGAAATGATAACTTTTAAGGCATTGAAAGAAATGGGTGGTTAAAATTAAGATGGTTCTGAATTAATTAGGTTGTGAAACTGGGAGATGGATGAAATTGACTTAGGATCATATCCATTGGTAGACTTTGGATTGTAAATGTAAAATCTTTGTGTTTTGTGGTAGAGAGTTAGTACAGCCAAGACAGCTTTGTTTTGGTGTACCTGCCTTGTCACTATAAGCAATACAACAGACTTTTGAATGTTAAAGCTGCAGGGAATCCAGGTGTTACCAGATCAGTCCATGTCATGGGAAGTAGATGTCCACAATTAGAGAAGGTGGAGTTGCGCATTGATACGACGATGACTGGTGCAGTTACTTATTTCAATACCAATGTAAGTTGAGCAGCTGTTTCTTACAGGTTGTTGATTCAGATAGCATTTTTGATGACTGCAAAACTATACTACAGTTTTTAATCCTGTATACAACCTGTTGTCATAATTTGATATTTACACCTAAATGGGTTGTGGTATGAAAAAAACATTTTTCATTATCCAGCGATTATTATTCTTTTATCTGTATTCATTCCTTCCATACTCTGTAGTACATTGTTGTTTGCATGTAATTGTGGCATACTGCACGTAATCTCAATAGAACCATAAATGTACTTTGTAATTGGTGAGTGCAATTTTGAACTCTTTGCATTTATATCACAAGATGTCTCAAATTACATACTGTTCTTGGTCCAGAGGTCAGTTATCCTGAGGTTTGTGATTCTTGTTCCTGCCAGTAAATGAAGGTTAGTTTCTTAAATTAGGCCATGGCCACTTCCTTCTTCACCCTTTCCGAGTTATTATTTACAAATTATTGGCACTACATAGTATTAGCATTTGAAGGAATCATTCAGTGACTCAAGAAAAATGAAACAAAATGAAAAACTTCTTCACTACAGTGATGGACTGTAATTTTGAAGCTGTAGTACTGTTATTGGAGTGTTTTGCTTTGATATTTTCGAAAATGGGTGGTATTTCCTGATTGTGTCTCCATCTTCAAGTACAAGTAAAGGGTTCCTGCTGTTTGGAGTCAGACATATTATAAGGACTAACATTATTTAACAGGCCTGATACAGTGGGTCCCTTGCAAGTATCTAATCCTTTGCAGTGGTATAGTTGAGGCCTCTTTTCTTCTGAGATGTGATACTGCACAACTAGGTAATTGATTCTTGATGTTGTGCAACAACATGTTAGTGGTCTTATCTTCGTAAGGATCTTAGACATTTGGACGCTTGAAGATGAAACTGCCATATTTTTTTGAAACATCTGGGACCAACTACCCACTGATGCACCATCAGATCACAGAAGAACATAGACCTCAGCTAGGGCCCTTTCTATTCATGAGAAGGTAGAGGCAGGCTCATCCTGCAAACTTTAGTGTATCTGTTGTATTAACAGGTTGAAACGTAGCTTACAGTAAGGGCTAACTTCATCTAATGGATCCTGCAGGGCAGGTACACTTGTTCATGTAGAGGCATCATTAGACACATATACACCTTCTTCTTCTCCTCCTCCTTCTCCACCTCCTCTTTCTCCTTCTCCTCCTCCTCAGTGGAAAGAGTAAAAGAGAATGCCTTGTGCTGACACACTGACAGAATGGGTGCCCCTTCTGTTTGTCTGAGAGAAGGGAGTAGAGTTGTTCTCCAGAATGTACATTTTGTTCTCTGGACAGTAAACAGTGTCCACGGAAAAATGCCATGTCAAAAGGATTTGTGTGTGAGGTTCAAGGTTTTCACAGCTGTGTTTCAGAAGGTTCATGTCATCTGAGATATGACACTGTGTCACTGGGTTAGTAGTTCTGGATGTTCTGATGGACCTGTCGTCCATAATCCCCATAATATACTCAACTGTATATAATAGACAGCAGAGATGAAACAAGCCCCAGTAACATCACCCTGCTCATTTATCCAGACAGTGGACAACTAAAATACAGTAATGGTCTGATTTGTATAATTACAGGGCTTTGGGTTTGTCAGATTTTTCCACGTGTAAAGACTGATCTTTTAAATGTTTTTGTATAGTTTGTGGTGTATGTGGAGTCTGAGGATGATGAAGGGCTCTACAACCTTTACTTCCACAATTGTCAAAATTACAAGGATGGTTCTCCAGTGGCTCTTAATTTCACGGTAAGTTCATTTTGGTATTTACAAGCTATGAAACATGAAGAATTTATAATGGAGGCATAGGACAGAACAGAGTCTTTTGTCCGGAGTTAATTGAATTACCACACATTGTGATACACTGTTTACATTGCTGCTTCATGTTCAGAAGGACACGGCTATGGTTCTCAGCTTGGAGATTGTTCTGGACCAATAAAGAATCGTTTTTGCAAGTTTCCATTCATAAACGTGCCGTTGTTATTCCTCATATGATATGTACATTCTCTGTATCTGATACAGCATGGTTAAGAAATAGATAAATATGTGCTTATTTTTTATAGTTGGAGATCGAAGAAAATAACAGTGGAAATTACTTGTCAGCTGGTGAGATGCCTCTGCCAGCTCTTTACTTCATGATGTCTCTCCTCTTTTTCCTTTCTGGCTGTTTCTGGCTTTTCATCTTGCGTAAGAGCAAGTGAGTTCAACCTTTTTAAGGCAGTCTGTGTGTGTAGTATCTGCATGCTTCATGTTCTGTGTTAGAACTCTTTTTTTGCTGTAAAGTTCCGACATGATGGTAATTGTCTTAACAGTTGACCGCCCATTGGTAACTGTGTATACCATCTGCTGTAGCTTTAAGGAACTTTGTATTTTGTCACATGGGTATTACACAGTTCATATGCTTCTTACAATAAATACTGAGCATTTCCCTGAGAAGCATGAACTTTGTGGTTTTTATGATGAAGGTTTTTTTTGTGTGAGGTAGAAACTGTACTTTTTAATCAGTTCAGATGTACTTCTTTCTTTAAAACAAGTAATCATGAGATTAATCTTCATGGTTAGCACATTAAGAGCCTCATATCTCAGATAAAACTGTAATATTGTTCTGATTTTTAGGTTGGAGACGTGAAGATTTAAGATTCCGAACTAACTGATATTCATTATTGGTTGGTTGTAATGATTTTGCCCTTGAGCATAGGAGTGCTTAATGAAATTTTATGATATATATGTTTATTGTTGCAGACACCCAGTTTTCAAGATCCATTACTTTATGGCAGTGCTGGTGTACCTGAAGTCATTGTCTCTGATGTTCCATGGAATTAACTATCACTTTATACAAACCAAAGGAGAACATATAGCAGCATGGGCAATCCTCTACTATATTGCACACTTGTGAGTTATATGTGCTAAAATGCTCACCATTTATATGTACACCTACTAGCATTGACACAAATGTGATATATCCTCAAGATATCCCAGACTTTGTGGTTAGCTCTCGTTGCTGAAGTCTTAAGGCGGTGATAAGTACATACAGAAACCTGAAGCTAGATGTGACCTTCTGATGTTCTACTCCAAAACCATCCACCCCTGTTATGCACCTACTTAATTTATCTTCCTTGCACAGTGTAGTTTGATGCACTTTATTTCCAAATAGCAGTCTCATGTCAGATGTGTATGAGACTCATAGTGGGTACCATAATGTTCAGTACTGTTGTTTTCTTTAGCTGTGAAATGCACTTTGTGTGTTTTTTGGTGTGCATACACATTTGTAATGTTGAAAGTGTGGCTGTGCTGACAGAATCTGAAAAGGACCAGAAAATGGTTTCAAACTGTGTGGACTCCTGCAACCCACTGGTTGTTTTTTAAACTCTGGAGTTTCTTCATGAACTGTGTGCACTTTTCAACTTGTATCTTCTTACACTCATGATGAATTTGGACATAAACAAAGAATTTGTTTGAATATGTTTTTTGCAATATTTATTTTTCCTAGGGAAGCTAGTGGACATTAAAAAAAAAGATGCAATAACTGAAAACTAAAATTGATGAACTTGAGACTAATGGTAAGACCAAGAATATCAGAGTCTTGTATACGGGCATCAGTGACTTTCAGAAGGGTTACCAACCTAGAACTAGTATAGTAAAGGATGATAAGTGTGATTTGGTTAGAGACTCCCACAGTATTTTGACTAGGTGGAGGAACCATTACTCTCAGCTATTGAATGTATATGGGGTTAATGATGTTAGGCAGACTGAAATACAGCAGAACCACTTGTGCTTGATCCAAGTGCGTTTGAGGTTGAAATGGCTCTTGAAAAGCTAAAAATACACTAATCACCAGGTATTGATGAAATCCCAGCAGAATGGATTAAAGTGAGAGGTAGAATAGTTTGTTTTGAGATCTGTTAACTTACTCATTCCATTTGGAATATGGAGGAGTTGCTTTGGGAGTGGAAGGAGTTGATCATTGTAGAGTCCAGTTGAAACGTGACGGCACACGATGCATGGGAGGGGAAGTGAAGGGAAAACTGGCGAATGGAGTGGGTAGCCAGTCCCCTTCACACTGCTTCACACTACCTCAGTACTTAGTGTTCCCAGCATTACTACCGTTGATGCACACACCTCGGCTGCCAGTAGTCGACTGAACTGACGCCCCCGCCAATTTAAATGGACTCGTCCGTTTTGCCAAAAGACCAAATCTGGTTTTTGCACGTGTGCCATCACATTTCAAATGCAGTCTACCTGTCTATAAGAAGGGTGATAAAACAGATTGTAGTAATTATAGAGGCCAATCACATTTGTCAACTACATACAAAATTTTATCCAGCATCCTGCTGTCAAAGTTAACTCCATATGCAGAGGAAATTAATGGGGATATGTGGATTTTAATGCAACAGGTCAACTTCTGATTGTATATTCTGCATTTGTCAAATACTTGAGAAAAAATGAAAATACAATGAAGCAATGCATCAGCTATTTATAGACTTCAAGACAGAATATGATTCAGTTAGGAGGGAGGTCTTGTATAATATTCTCATTGAGTTTGGTATTACCATGAAACTGGTAAGGCTAATAAAAATATGTCAGAATGAATCCTATAGCAGAGTCCGGGTACGCAAGAATTTGTCTGACATGTTTCCTCTTAAAAATGGTTTGAAACAACAAGATGCTTTATCTCGCCATTGTTTTCAACTTTGCTTTGAGTATGCCATTAGGAGGGTTCAGATAAACTGGGATGGCTTGAAATTAAATGGTACACAGCAGTTTTTGTTCTATGCTGATGGTGATAATATACTGGCTGGAAGCATACATACTATAAAGAGAAACATAGAAGCTTTAGTAGTTGCTAGTATTGAGACTGGACTAGTAGTAAATGCCGATAAAACCGAGCATGTGGTCATGTCTGGATATCAGAATGCAGGACAGAGGCACAATACAAAGAATGAAATAGTTCCTTAAAAAGAGTGGAACAGTTCAAATATCTGGGAAATTCCTTAACGTATCAAATTCTGTTTAGGAAGAAATTAAAGCAGATCAAAGCTATGGAATGCTTGCTGTCATTTGGTACAGAATCTTTTGTCTTGCAGTTTGCTATCCAAAAATATATATATTAAGATATACAGAACTGTAATTTTGCCTGTTGTTTTGTATGGGAGTGATACATGGTCGCTTATGTTGAGGTAGGAACGTACACTGAGGGTGTTTGAGAATAGGATGTTGAGGAGAATATTTGGGACTAAGAGGGATGAGGTAACTGGGGGGTGGAGAAAACAGCATACTGAGGAGCTGAATGGTACGTGCTCCCCACCAAATATTGTTCGAGTGAACAAATTGAGAATTAGCTGGGTGAGGCATGTAGCATGTATGAGGGAGAGAAGAGGTGTATACAGGGTTTTGGTGGGGAAACCTGAGGGAACAAGACCACTTGGAAGACCCAAGTATAGATAGGAGAATAATATTAAGATGGATCTTTAAGAAGTGGAATGTTGGGGCATGGACTGGATTTATCGGACTGAGGATAGGGACAGGAGGCGGGCACTTGGGAATGCGATAATGAACCTTCAGGTTCCATAAAATGCGGGGAGTTTCATGACTAGCTGAGAACTAGTTGGCAGCTCAAGAAGGACTGTGCTCCTTGGAGAAGTTAAGTAAGTACTGAAACATGAAATAAAATATTTTGACCAGAATGCTCCATTGTCTCTTGTAAAATGTTGATTTCACATTGAGCACTTTATGCTGCTGTAGTTTTATTCTTTTGTACAAAATTTGCCCATTGCAGGTTGAAAGGTGCAGTGTTGTTCATCACCATTGTTCTTGTGGGCACTGGATGGACTTTCATTAAGCCTATCTTGTCTGAGAAGGATAAGAAGATCTTCATGATAGTTATACCACTACAGGTTTGTGACCTCATCAGTGTGTCTACCTACAAGTTGCTGAATTCCACACCTACTTACAAGATGTTGCACGTTTCACAGTGGTTTCTAAACTTTAAGGTTTTTCCCCTCTGGAGGCTGGGACATGGAAGAGAAACCAATGATTGTGCATTTTTCTTTCAAGTATATTGAAAACTTTAAATCAATAATTTTTTAAATTTGAGGTTGTATTGGTAGTGAATTTTAAGATACAGTATTTTGCAATATGATGCCGTGAAGTTTCGTAGGTAGGCACCACTGCTAAGGAGGAACTAGTTTCTTCATCTTCATCGTTGTAGAATGTAGTCTTCTACTACAAAGATTGAGGCAGCACATTTTTCATAAATGTTGGTTTCTGTCTACCAGACTAACATCACATTGCAGCAGACCTCAGAAGTAAAGTATGTATTGAATGTTGAAAACAGTTTGTACCTTTATTTCAAAGATATGGTTTCTATATTTCAATTGGGTATGAACTCACTTTGCTAATATGCTGCTGCATTGTTGGGAAATTTTAAAAACAAAATATTCTGATTGCTGGTACTGAATGTTAAAGGTATTGGCCAATGTGGCTGACATCATCATTGAAGAATCAGAAGAGGGAGCAGTTGAACATCGTACCTGGCGCAATGTGTTCATACTAGTGGATTTTTTGTGCTGTGGGGCCATCCTGTTTCCAATTGTTTGGTAAGTTGTAGTTCACACATCTTTTTCTTATACCTTAGACATTTCCACTTCGATAGGTCCTAGAAGAAACATGACTTCTTTAGAGGCTAAGTGTTAGATAGGCGAAATGAAAATTGGGTTTATATTTATGATGATGTTGTAGGTAAGAGCAAGGAACAGTCTTAATTCTTCATGTGCACCATGACATCGCTGAGTTTAGTAATATTTGTTTTAGAGTGTAACAGAACTATTCTCTGCACTCTAGATTTTGAAGTATTTGAGAAGTTCGATTATAACGTATTTTATCTTGTGTTCATTCCTGCTTCTGACTTCTTCAGGTCAATCAGACATCTTCAGGAAGCCTCACATACAGATGGCAAAGCAGCTATCAACCTGAGGAAATTGAAGCTCTTCCGACATTTCTACATAATGATAATCTGCTACATCTATTTCACCAGAATCATTGTGTACTTGCTCAAGGTACAGCACTTCACGTAATTAATGTATGACTGTGCTTACTTTGTGTAACGCTTGAGTTTGGGCATCATGGACATTAGGACTGCAAAAATATACTGTGTTTCTCAAGATTTTTATCAATTGTGGCGTAAGAGTTTGATACATTCAATGTTCATGGTAGCACTTGCCAGGAGCCTCAGACATGGGATGAGCTTTGCTACCCCAGAAGACTGTACCAGTCAGACTGATTCTTGCATGTACAGTTGAACCACAGTACATGTACGATGGATATGGAGAACTTTACTACAGCAACAAAAGTCTGCAGTGTTAGTTGCTTAACGCTCTATATGACAAAATCTTATGTAAAATGAAGGGTTTTCCTGTATCAGTCATCATCATGTGTGATCTCTTGCTTACAGTCTTGCTGCCCAGCTGCATGTAGCGGGCAGTCCATAAAGGTACTGTTCATGCACTCTGCACCTGTACCATGCGTAGGTGAAAAAGGTCCACTTTGCAGAATCTGGGTACTGTGTGTCTGAGTAAATAATTTGCCCCATATAGAGGCAGCAGTTCTTAGCTCACATGCAAAGCCATTCTCATATGCTATGGAAAATGTTGCATAGGCACAGCAGAGGCCAGTGAGAAGTTTTATAATTGATACTCCTATCCCATTATTAGGGTGGATGATGAATTGGGTAATATATGATACATAATGGGGGATCTGAGTAATGCTTACAGAATTTCTTAATACAAACTTGAAGGTAAGATACCACTTGGAAGACGTAGGCGTAGATATAAAGGTAGCATTAATCCAATGTGTAGGAAAATAAGGTGAGGCCAGTGACTGTTAATGGAGTCCATAGTGTGTAGTAGTGTCTCACTCATGTTTGATTTTCTGAATTATTATATTTTTGCTTGTCATTTGCTGGTGGTGGGGAGGCACTCTTTCTTTATCCTTTACCTGGCTTGATACAGCTGTTTGGTATCACTGTATTATTGTTTCTTTATGTTTTTATTCTTTGATATCCAAGGAAGTGGTAAGACAAAAAAAGCCACGTTGCATATTTAAATAGCTGCTGCATGTGTCGCAGCAGGCCATTTAGTTGTTCATACAAGGGGTTAAAATAGGGGTGAGGATATTGACTGTATTGGGCTGAATCAGGCTAGGATCCTTGGTGTGCTGTAACAAACATGATGGTAAGATTTCCTGTTGCATGAAATGTACATATTACTTGACCAACAGAACAACTATGGAGTTTTCAAACACTCTGTTGTATGGAGTTAGTTACTTGTCATTGACATCACCAATGAGGCAACCACATTGTCTTCTGAAATGGCTGCACAACTGGCATCAGCCAGTTGTAATGAGACTGTTGTATTTCCAGTATGTGAGTGATGCCAGGATGAGTTACATAATGTCTGAGGTGGATATGTCCTTGTTGCAGATAACAGTACCTTTCCAGTATGAGTGGCTGGATGAAATGTTCCATGAGATGGCTACATACGTGTTCTTTGTGCTGACAGGCTACAAGTTCCGGCCTGCATCAGCAAATCCTTACTTTCAGCTCAGTGTTGATGATGATGAGGAAATGGATGTTGTGTAAGTGACCTGAGTAGCAGTACCTCAAGCTCCAAGGCATTCATGATACTTTGTAAGGCTGTGCTTGGTTACTGACTGATTTGCAAGGCTGCGATTTTCAGCCATGGCATGGGTCTTTCTCGCCATTACGTTGAGACTTGTCTTATATCCATCCCACCTCTTATTCCCTTCTGGGAGAATAATGTCAGTGTGTGAAGTTTACTGCTTTTATTGTTCTATTGCCATGGTTAAGGTTATGTAGAGCAGCAGCATCATGCCACATGTATGGTAACATATACACATTTTTAATGTACTAATTAAAGTTTTATGTTTGTGTGTTTCCCACACCAGCCATTGGTAGCATGAGAGACAGCTTTTGCATGTCAGTTAATGTTTGTGTTTTGTTAATTTATTGGTAAATGGCTCTCTTAACAACTGAAGATAGCTGAGTCACTTAAATAAACAAAAGAGATAATATAAGGGAGACAAAATTTGCTTCTCTTTATCTCAGGACTGTGGGCATAA
>JGI20166J26741_10904448_pt1 | contig 14822 bp, 15 predicted proteins | sample TergutCu122P5_FD_26741 | JGI IMG/M metagenome (IMG submission 26741)
CAAAAACGGCACTGTTTGCAGCAAGTATCACTTTTTCCACTATCATTCCTGATGTAAATATACTCGCCAATACTCCCAAAGCTAAAGATATGGATTTATTCGGAAGCTTCGGCATTTCTTTTTTCTCTTCATTAAAAAATTGCTTCAGACCTTTTTTTATGAATTTTGTTGTTACATATATTGTAAGATATAGAAATACAAAATTAGAAAATATAACTATAATCTCGTACTTCATATTCTGTTTAAACACATCCGCATATTGACTTCCGGTTCCCAGTATTTCCAAATACTCTCCTCTTGTTGTTATAAAAAGATATATGGCAAATACTACCAGAAATGCTATAACAAATATAAGTCTTTTTTTCTTAAAAAATTGCATTTACAAAATCCTCCGAATTAAATATTTCCATATCGTCTATCTTTTCGCCTACTCCAATAAATTTTACAGGTATTTTATTTTTATCCACAATTCCGCACTACTGCTCCTCCTTTTGCTGTTCCATCCAGCTTAGTCAGAATCAGTCCGGTTATGTTCACAGTTTCTTTAAATGCCTGCACCTGCTGGATGGCATTCTGACCAGTTGTCCCGTCTAAAACCAGCAGAACTTCTTTTGAGCTGTCAGGCAGTTCTTTATCTATTACTCTTTCTATTTTAAGCAGTTCGTCCATTAAATATTTTTTATTGTGAAGCCTGCCTGCTGTATCGCAAATCAGAATGTCTGAATTTGTTTCTTTCACCTGACGTATTGCCTCATACACAACTGATGCAGGGTCTGTCCCTTCATCTCTTTTAACAATTACGGCACCTGCCCTTGCAGTCCATACTTCCAGCTGCTCAACTGCTGCTGCTCTAAATGTGTCTGCTGCTGCAACAACTACCTGTTTTCCATCCTGTTTTAATCTATGCGCAATTTTCCCAATTGATGTTGTTTTTCCTACTCCATTTACACCTACTACCAAAATGACAGATGGTTTTGTGTCTATTTGTAGGGGCACCTGCCCTACATCAAGTATATTTTTCATTTCTTCTTTTAATACATGCTTTACTGCATCAGCATCTGAAACTTTTTCTTTCTTTATTCTATCCCTTAATCTTGATATTATTTCTACAGATGTATCCACACCTATGTCTGACATAATTAATATTTCTTCTAATTCTTCCAGCAGCTCTTCATCAACTTTCCTAAAATTGCTGAATACATCATTTATTTTATCATTAAATGAATCCCTAGTTTTGCCTAATCCACTTTTTAATTTGTCAAAAAATCCCAATCCAAAAACCTCCAGAATTTTCATGCAATATTTTTTCTGCTTCCTCTTCGCTGTATCCGTTACTTCGCAATAATTTTCTTATTCTTCCGGCAACTTCTTCATGTTTGTATACAGGCGGTTTATCACTGCTTATATAATGAAGAGACATGTCGTCTGTTGCAGCACATATATTATCTACACTGCCCAATAAATCTCTTATATGATTTATATGTTTCAGATAATATTGCTCACCGGAATGCAATGCCACTGCAGGTTTTACAAATCCGCTGTATTCTACAGCTCCAATAGTTCCATCAAATTCCTCAGCTATAATTTTAATCTGCTCATCTGTCAAATTCCTTGGCACATCACATATAGCTCTTGCATTCGAGTGTGATGCATGAACTATGGGCTTAAGTCCTTCTTTTTTAAGCTTTCGGCATTCTTCTATAATTCCATAAAAAGTTTTATCATTTGCATGTGATAAATCTATTGCTATATTAGTCTGCACCAGTTTTTGCACAAGCTCTCTTCCTGCATCTGTTAATCCGGCATCAGCAGGCGCTTTTGCTCCTCCTCCGAATTTGTTCTGATTATTCCATACTATGTTTGTACTCCTAAGCCCCAATTCATACAGCTCATCTATATCATCCATACTTTTCAGATAATCCAAACCTTCTATTCCTGATATATAATTTATGCCCTGCGGCAGAAGTTCATTCTCCTGTATCAATTTATTAACAAGTCTCAAATCCTCTACTATATCTATATCACCAATACTTTCTACTCCAAAATCCCTTTTCATTTTGCTGAATTCTGCATAATATAAATTGAAAATTCCGCCTGTAATATTATCTTTTCTAAATATTTTCTTACAATAATCTTTTACTTTTTTTAAATTTTTTTGATGATTATATATTAAAATATACATCAGCAAATCAAAATGACAGTCAAACATCCGCACTCACCTGTATCTATTTTATGATTAAGCAATATGAAGAGTACTGTTAATCATTTTATTATTTATAATTTCATTTTTGCGCCAGATACTTTCATCATTAAGAATCTGCCATCTTCTCTCATCTTTTAGATAATTCCAATCTTTATCATTTTGGAAATAAATCTGTATATCGTCAGATTCATGAATATTAAGTATTTGATTATCGTGATAATTAAATTCGTCAAAATTAGTGAATGCCTTTTGTGCCATTTCGGAATACAGGCGATTCAGCTCCAGAAGCATATCATTTATATTATCAGCTAAAACTACAGAATTAAGCCCCAGCTTTTTCGTCTGTTTTAATGTAATCGGGTATCCATGTGACGGAAACTCGGAATTAAGCAAATTGCTGATACGCTCGCATTCGGCCTCATCTGTTAAATGATAAGATAATATTTCTCTGCATACTTTAATTGATAAAGAGCTACTGCGGTCTATTGAGCCTATAACTAACGGATGAACATACTTGAACAATTCCTGAAATGGATGAACATGGCTGTCATTATCATTTTCTTTCCAAAGTTTTACAATCCTGAAAATCTCATCCTGGCTCACCGCTACTTTTTGATGCATTACTTCATCAACTGGTGATAAATTATGTATCAAAGATGAATCTATTGGTGTCAAATAAGCCAGTGGTCCCATTTGAATCTCATCTGCCCCAAGCGCAATAAGAGTTGCACTTGAAGCTGATTCCAGCGGTATCAGAGCTGTTACTTTTTTGTTGTATGTCCTGATAATATTAACAATTCTTAGGGCTGACTCTATATCACCGCCTCTGGATTTAATAAATACAGCAATCTCTTCATTCTTCCCAATCTTCTGGAACAAATTATACAGTGCAATCACATCACTTCCGCAAATCCCTCCATTATAGCTTGTCCAATAGACTATCATCTTCTTTCCCAGTATTGCCTCAACTTTTTTAATAATCTCCTGAGTTTTATCAAATAAAACCGGCGGCTGCTTTATATCTCTTCTCTGGTTAGATGGCATGTCACATCACTCCTTATACAATTTTCAATTTCATCAACTGATATTCCTAGTATATATCATAGTTTTGCTAAATGTCTACATTTTTACAGGATAAAAACAAGTAAAATTCTAAATAAATTCCATCCAAACTTGATTTGCCAAATCTATGCCTTTATCTGTCAGTTTTACAGTATCTAAATCTATTTCAATCAGCCCTTCTTCCACTAATTTGTTTAATTCTTTCCTGTATATATACAATGGATTATCTGCAAATTTATTTTTAAATTCTGATATTTTTACTCCATCTATTTTTCTTAAACCTAAAAGCATATATTCTTTTTGTTTAACTTCTCTGGTTTGTATTTCATGAATTACTTGGGCGGGTATAACGCCTGTCTCTGCAATATATTTATCTAAATCTGCTGCATTAGAATATCTTGCATTATTCAAATACGAATGTGCAGCAAGCCCAAATCCTATGTATTCTTTCTGATTCCAGCAGTCTAAATTGTGCTTTGACTCATATCCTGCTTTCGCAAAATTAGATATTTCATAATGTACATATCCCGCCTCTTCCAGCTTCTTTTTTGCAGACCAATACATGGCTCGCTCGGTTTGTTCGTCTGGTAAATTCAGGGGCATATCATACAATTTTGTTCCTTCTTCCAATATTAATGAATACACAGATACATGGTTCGGATTTAATTTGATAATTTTATTTACTGTATCTTCTACATCTTCTATAGTCTGCTCCGGCAGACCTATCATCATATCCACATTTATATTGCCGAAAACCCGCCTCCAGTGCAAGGTTATATGCTTCTAAAAATTTTTCGACCGAATGAATTCTCCCAATTAATTTTAATTCATTATTATTACTTGACTGCAATCCTATGCTTATCCTGTTTATGCCGGATTTATAATATGCATCCAGCTTCTCTTTATCTACAGTTCCCGGATTTACTTCTATTGTTATTTCAGCATCTTCAGCCACATTAAATTTTTCTCTAACCGCCTGTAATACCTCCTGTATATAACAGGCATTAATAAAAGATGGAGTTCCGCCACCTATATATATTGTTTTTATTATGTATTGTTGGGGCACCTGCCCACAGGTGCCCGGGTAGCTGTGGGTAGCTACCCCTACAGATTCTATTTCTTTTTTTAATGCATTTATATATTTATCTATATAATCCTCTTTATTTTGATATGATACAAAATCACAATAATCACATTTTTTTGCACAAAATGGAATGTGAATATATATTCCTAATTCCTTCATTTTCCCTCTCTCGCTATTCTAGAAATCTTCGCTAACCTATGGCTCACGCCAGATTTGCTTATTGGCTTTTTCAGCATCTTGCCTAACTCTTCATAAGATATATCCAGATTCTGCAGTCTTAATTCTGCTACTTCCTTTAAACTATCTTCCAATTCTTCAAACATCCCGTTCTTCTTCAGCAGCTCTATATCGTGAGCCTGCTCTACTGCTGCATTTACTGTTTTATTCAAATTCGCCGTCTCACAATTTACCAGCCTGTTAATATTGTTTCTGGTATCTTTAACAACTCTTATTTCTTCAAATTTAATCACAGAATCATTTGCTCCAATTAATGCTAAAAACTCGGAAATATCCTCACCGTCTTTAATGTATAACATTATATTATTACCTTTTTTTGTTACTTTACTGTTAATTGCAAAATTGTCTAAAATCTGTTTTACTTTATCTGCCTTTTTATTATTTTTAAATAAAATTTCCAAATGATATTCTTTATTCGGGTCATTTATAAACCCGGACTTAATAAAGGCTTCTCTTATATATAGCCTTGCAAGCTGTCCTTCTTGACTTAATCTGCTGCTCAAATCCCACATTTTTATACTTAATAATTCTTCTCTTACTTCTGATGAAAACGACATGTCAAAAACCTCCGGTTTTTTCTAATGTATAATGTATGAATGTACGAATGTATAATGATAGTAGAAATTTGCCAAAGGCAAATTTCTTTATTTTAATTTGCAAATTATCACTCTATCTATACCTGCTAAATCTTTTTTTGAATATATATCCTTATAATGATTACTTTCTTTTATTAACTGCATTACAGTCTCTTTCTGATTGTACCCTATTTCTAAGCATAGATACCCTTCTGGATTTAGATATTTCAATGCTTCCGATATTATTCTTCTATAGAAATCTAGTCCATCTTCTCCACCATCTAATGCTATTACAGGCTCTTTTTGCACTTCTGCATCCAGTTTTTTCATTTCTTCTTTTTCTATATATGGCGGATTTGATATAATTACATCAAATTTGCCTTTTATATTTTCAAATAAATCTGATTCAATAAATTCAATTTTCACATTATTTTTTTCTGCATTCTGTTTCGCAACATCTAATGCCTCTTGGCTTATATCTGTCCCCAATATATTTACGTTTTCTGCATATTTGGCAATAGATACAGCAATTGCTCCGCTTCCTGTACATAAATCCAGAATTTGTAGACGGGTCGCGCAATGCACGACCCCTACAGTTTTTTGCAATATATGTATTACCTCTTCTACCAATATTTCTGTATCAGGTCTTGGTATCAGCACATTTTTGTTAACCATAAATTTGAGTTTCATAAATTCCTGCACGCCGATTATATGCTGCAATGGCTCACCTTTGAGCAATCTGGCAGCAGCCTGCTTAAAGGCTGCTTTCTCCTCATTACTCAGTTCCTCATCTTCATTTACAATCAAATATTCTTTATCTTTATTTATCACAAAAGCAAGCAATATCCTTGCTTTCAGTATTGGCTCTTGTATACCATATTCATTCAACTCGCTAATCGTCTTATTTAAAGCTTCTTGTATTGTCATTTAACCACCATGCCTGAATAATTCTTTTACATATAATTCTCTATTTAATAATTTATTGTTCTTTCCACTTAATAAATTTTCTAAAAACATTATCAAATATTCAAAATTAGGATAAATTCCTTTTGGAATATTACCATAATTGCTTCTAACTAGACTATTTCTAAAATACACACTGTATTTTTTAAACATTTCATTATTTACCTTAAATCCCATATTGTTTAAATATTTTTCAATAAATACGGCAGTAGTTCTAGTGTTTCCTTCACCGAAAGGGTGCGCTTGCCATATACTTGAAGTAAATTTTGCAATATGTTTTATTGTTTCATCCCTGTTTAATTTTGAATAATCAAAGTTTTTTTCTTCTTTAAAATCATAATTAAAATATTCCTCAATATTCTTGTAATCCACATATATAACTGTATCTCCATTTAAGATATTTTCTTCTTTTGTAATATTATATTCCCTATAATTTCCTGCAAAGTCATAAATATCTTTAAATAAATATTTATGAATATTTTTTATAGTAATTGGATTAAATCCAAAACTTTTGTCTTCTAAAAGTTGTGCAATTCTTAAAGATACTAAATCGCACTCTTTTTCTCTCCCGAATTTCAATTTTTGTTAAGTCTTGTGTTTTATAATATGTTTTTAATAAATCTTCTACTTCATTATATTTTAATTCACCATTTATATTTTTCCCAGATAATTCTAATAAATATTTTGAGGGTTCTAAATTGTCAACTTTATTAAGACCAATACCAGTTTCCCAATATTCCTGCTTTTTCAATTTATCAGTTGTTTCATTCTCAATTATGTAATTCCCTTCATCTCCCATACTATAGCCCTCCTAATGCTTTAGTCTATATGATTGCATTATAACATATTCTATATAAAATTCCTAGAAAAAATTGACATATTAACATAATTGTGTTAATATGTATGTTATGTATGAAAATTAATTAAAGGAGGACAAACGTATGAGACCTAAAATAAATATACAGGAAATAGAGGAGTTGGATCCAAATGATCCAGATTTAGAAGAAAAAGTTGGAGCTTTAGTTGAATTTTATTTGTATGAGTGGGAAGAAAAAAATATCATGTTTTTAATATGCGAAGGACTTTGTTTAACAAATCACATTCCCCATGCTTTGGCACTTTATCAAGTATATGAAAAACGCGCTGCACAATTTCATTCCAACGAACGGACAAAGCACTGTACAACATACTACAGAGCCATCTTCTAAGGATCATTTAGTAGATTCTCGACCGATAGACGTGTATAAAGTTCCAACTCCACAAGCATTAAAACCAGAAGATAAGTGGAGAGTTGCTCAGATACATGCAGCTACTGCTCCAAAAACACTTGATGATTAATGTTATAATTCAAAATATACATTAAATTTTGCTCAAAGGCAAATTTCCTATTTTATTATACATTATACATTGACCCGCAAAGCGGGCGAGCATTGCTCGCCCCTACATTGGCATACATTATACATTAAAAAACTCCCCACCTAGCCGTAGTGCTGAAATTTTGAGAACCTGCTCATACACAGGCGGGAACCTATTCAAATATTCATGGGCTTCTTACGACCTATTACGGTGTAAGCATGCACGCCATACTTAGAAAAGCAGTTCCCCTTTTATTCTCATTGGTTCTAAAACTTCATTCACTTTCGTACCACGCAGGGATTTAAACTAATCTAATATTATCATACCCTATACCCTAATATCAATTTCATAAATACTGCATAAATATAGGTATCTTTTCTTCATTATTTATTTATCTCTTTTTATCTCCGCATACATCATTAAATCATGCATTTTTATTATTTGCATTTTTTTAATATTAATGTTAGAATTAAAAACGATGTTTTGATTATCTCAAAACATCATTTTTTTACTTCATCTTCTCTTTTATTTTTACTAAAATATTTAGTGCATCTATCGGAGTTAACTCCTCTAAATTAACTTTATCTAATTCATGGGCTATATCTGCCAGTTTGTAGTTATACATATCAAGCTGACCTTCAGGATTTTTAGGTTTTGTAAGGGCAGGTGCCCCCAACTGTCCGGGCACCTGTGGGCAGGTGCCTCTACCATTTCTCTCCAATGTCCTCAAAATCTCATTTGCTCTTGTTACTACTGTGTGAGGCACTCCAGCCAGTTTTGCAACATGTATGCCATAACTTTCATCAGTTCCAACAGGGACTATCTTTCTTAAAAAGATTATATCTTCACCTTTTTCTTTTACTGCAACAGAATAGTTTTTTACTCCGTCCAATTTGTTTTCTAATTCTGTAAGTTCATGATAATGTGTTGCAAATAATGTTTTAGCACCGCATTTTTCTTTGTCAGAAATATATTCTACAACAGCCCATGCAATGGAAAGCCCATCATATGTTGAGGTTCCTCTACCTATTTCATCAAGTATTATCAAGCTATTAGGAGTTGCATTCTTTAAAATGTTTGCAACTTCCATCATTTCCATCATAAATGTGCTCTGTCCCATGCTCAAATCATCTGTTGCTCCAACTCTTGTAAATATTTTATCAACCACTCCAATTCTTGCAGATATTGCTGGCACAAAGCTTCCCATTTGTGCTAGTAATGTAATCAATGCCACTTGCCTCATATACGTAGATTTACCAGCCATGTTAGGTCCTGTAATTATTGAGAATCTGTCTGCACCTTCGTCTAGATATGTGTCATTTTCTACAAACGCACCACTTTCAAGCATTTTCTCTATAACAGGATGCCTGCCGTCTTTTATATCTATTACTCCGCTGTTATCAACAATTGGAATATTGTAGTTCATATCTTCTGCCACATTTGCAAAAGAATTTATTACATCAAGAATAGCAATTATATTAGCAGACAGCTGCAGTCTCTTTATATTCCCAGCAATCTCCCCTCTTAATTCAGTAAACAAATTGTATTCTAAATCTACCAGCTTTTCTTCTGCCCCCAATATTTTGCCTTCCACTTCTGTAAGCTCTTCTGTGACATACCTTTCACCATTAGTTAATGTCTGTTTTCTTATATATCTTTCAGGAACTGAATCTATATTTGACTTAGTAACTTCCAGAAAATATCCAAACACCTTATTGAAGCCTATTTTCAAGTTTTTTATTCCAGTTAATTCTCTTTCTTTTGTCTCTATGTCTAACAGCCATTTCTTCCCATCAGTTGCCCATTTCTTGTATTCGTCTACCTGTTTATTATATCCCTCTCTTATAATTCCGCCTTCTGTAATTGTAATAGGAGGTTCGTCCACAATTGCTCTTTCTATATGCTCACATATGTCTGTACACAAATCCAAATTAGCATACAGGTCCTGCATCATGTCAGATTTAGTTCCGTGCCAATAGCTCTTTTATAATCGGCAGCTGCCTTAGAGAGCCCTTCAAAGACACCATATCTCTTGCATTGCTGTTCCCATAAGATATTTTCCCAACTAGTCTTTCTATATCATATACATATTTTAAGGCGCCACCTAAATCTCCTCTTAAAATTATATTTTCTTTTAATTCTTTTACTGCATTTAGCCTTTTGTTAATTTGCAGAGTGTCCAATAACGGCTCATTTATCCATTTCCTTAAAAGCCTTCCCCCCATTGATGTTGACGTTTTATCTAATACCCATAGCAAGGTACCTTTTTTAGACTTATCATTCATTTTTTCTGTTAGTTCCAGATTTCTTCTTGCAGCTATATCCAGAAGCATATATTTTGATGAGTTATATATTTTAATATTATTTATGTGCTCTAATTTTATCTTCTGAGTCTGGGTTAAATATTCCAAAAGTGCGTTTATACTAGGCACTTCCAGCACATAATCTTTGAGCTGAACTATCTCTTTATTCATTTCATCTGTAAATGTATAATTTTGAATAAGATTTTCTGTTTTTTCATTAAATGCCTTTTCGTCAAAATTGCTTATATATACATTGAATTTAAGCTTAATTTCGTCTAATTCTTCCTTACAGTCAAATAGCAGTTTGTTTACAATTATTTCCGCAGGACTGTATTTTGAGATTTCGTCTAATAATAAAGCAAAGTTGTTATTTTCTGCTATTTTTGTAGATGCAAACTCCCCTGTTGTTATGTCGCAAACAGATAGTCCAAAATATATTCCTTTTTTGAAAATAGACATTATATAGTTGTTTTTCTTTTCATCAAGCATATTTGTTTCTATTACCGTGCCAGGTGTTACCACTCTTATAACATCTCTTTTTACTATGCCTTTAGCTTCTTTGGGGTCTTCCAGTTGTTCACATATTGCAACCTTGTATCCTTTTTCGATTAGTTTTGATATATAGTTTTCGGCAGCATGAAAAGGAACTCCGCACATAGGAGCTCTTTCTTCTTGTCCGCAATCTCTTCCTGTCAGCACTATTTCCAGTTCGCGTGAAGCAAGTATTGCATCATCAAAGAACATTTCATAGAAGTCGCCTAGTCTATAAAATAGGATGCAGTCTTTGTATTCTTCTTTTAGTTCTAAATAGTGCTTCATCATTGGCGAAAATTCTGCCATGTTCAAAACCTCCGGTTTTTCTAATGTAGGAATGTAAGAATGTAGGAATTTAGGAATGTGCTTATTCTCTATTTGCTACTGTTTTTAATATTGATACTATTATTTTTATATAAATTTATAATTCTAATTGCAAAATATTTTGTCTTCTCTTCAATAATATTACTTTTCATATAGGGACTCCTTTCTAATTCTTATTAATTTAGCCCCCATATTTTTATTCCTACATTCCTACATTCTTACATTCTTACATTCTTACATTCCTACATTCCTACATTCCTACATTCTTACATTCTTACATTCTTACATTCCTACATTCCTACATTCTTACATTCCTACATTCTTACATTCCTACATTCCTACATTAATTTCCCTTTTAAATACCACTTGTGCTCAGATACAATTTTCACATTTTGAATTTGTCCAATCAGTTCATCCGCGCCTTCGAAGACAACTACTTTGTTAGAATCTGTTCTGCCGTGAAAGCATATCTGGATTGTTCTTGCTATGTCCTTCTACTAAGATTCTATACACTTGTCCTATACATTTTTTGTTGTTTTCTTCAACCTGTTTTTCATATAGTTCTTTCAGTCTGTCAAATCTTTCATGTTTCACTGCTTCCGGCACTTGGCTTTTAATTTTATCTGCTGGTGTACCTATTCTTCTGGAATATATGAACATAAATATCTGCTCAAAACCCACTTTTCGAAGAGCATCTAATGTATCTTCAAAATCCTCTTCTGTCTCTTCTGGGAATCCTACAATTATATCTGTAGAAAATGCGGCTTCTGGAATTTTATCCTTAATTTTTTGTATAAGTTCCAAATATTGCTCTTTAGTATACCTTCTGTTCATTTTCTTCAATACATTGGTACTTCCAGATTGAAGTGGTATATGTATTAATCTAGATATCTTGCTGCTTCCAGCAATTGCATCAATAACGTCATCTCCAAAATCTTTTGGATGTGGCGACAAGAAATTAATTTTTTCTATGCCGGGAATTTTATCGACCTCTTGTAACAATTGGGCAAATGTTGTTGTTTGCTGGTCGCATGCGATGCGACCCCTACATTCCCCTTTGCCGGAGGGACACATTGGTCCCTCCCTACATTCCCCTTTATAGCTGTTTACGTTTTGACCTAATAATGTGATTTCTTTATATCCTTCTTTTGCCAAATCTTCTATTTCTTTTAATATATCTTCTGGCTTCCTACTTCTTTCTCTTCCTCTTACATATGGCACTATGCAATACACACAAAAATTATTGCATCCATACATTATTGTAACAGATGCTTTATTACTGCTGCCCCTTTTTACCGGCAGTCCTTCATAAATTTCACCATCTATATCTATGATATCTTGTATTTTTTCTTTGTTTTTTAAAACATTTTGTAAATCTTCTTCAAATTTATGTAATGTATGTGTACCAAAAATAATATCTATAAACGGATAGCTTTTGTTCAATTTCTCTACCACGTGTGGCTCCTGCATCATGCATCCGCCTATAGCTATAATGGCACCTGTTTTCTCTTTTAATTTCCCCAATTCTCCGAAGTTTCCCAAATACTTTTTCTTCTGCATTTTCTCTTACGCAGCATGTATTCATAACATATATATTAGCTAATTCAATATCCTCAGTTCTTGCATATCCCATTTCTTCCAGCATTCCGCAAATTTTTTCTGAATCATTTTCATTAAGCTGACACCCATATGTTATTATATAGTAGTAATTCTTGTTAATTCTCCTCATTGTTCCTCCAATAAAACAAATCAAAAGTAGTAAGATGCTAGGCAATCAAGAAAAAATTTTTGAAACTATACAAATGTATGTTGATAAAATTTTTTCGTAGATTAACGACGCAGATTACTGCTTTTCATTTGTTTAAGTCCTTTGCTACGACTTCTCCTTGTCTCTTGTATATGCTTAACTCAGGAACGTAGCCTCGAACTGAAGAAAGCGGATATATATTTGATTCTTTTCCTATTACTGTCCCTGGATTTAGTACGCTGCCGCAGCCAACTTCAACACTATCTCCTATCATTGCTCCAAACTTTTTTAATCCAGTTTCTATTCCGAACTTCTCCATTTTTAACTACTACCAATTTTTTGTCTGACTTTACATTAGATGTTATTGAACCTGCTCCCATATGTGATTTATACCCTAAAATAGAATCTCCCACATAATTGTAGTGTGGTACTTGTACATTATCAAATAGTATTACGTTTTTTAGTTCTGTGCTATTTCCTACCACAGCATTATCTCCAACTAGGGCATTTCCTCTAATAAATGCACAGTGCCTTATTTCTGTATTTTCTCCTATAATTGCAGGTCCTGTAATATCTGCTGTTGGTGCGATTTTTGCACTTTTTGCAATCCAAATGTTTTCACCTTTTTTTTCATATATATTTTCATCTAGTGCAGCACCTAAAGATATAATAAATTCTCCAATTTTAGGTAATGCTTCCCATGGATATATACAATCTTTTAATAGTTCATTTGCTTTTGTATGGCTTAAATCATATAAGTTTTTTGTCATAAATTCGTTCACTTTATTTTCCTCCTAAAATTCGCCACATTATGCTCTACCTAAGCGGCTATTTTCATTCCTACATTCCTACATTCCTACATTCCTACATTAGAATTAGTATTTCTCCAAAATCGTCCCCAAGTCCTTCGCAAATTCCTTCAGCATAACAATTTTAATTCCCACATCTTTGCCCTTTACATAGTCGTCAATTACTTCTTTTAATCCTCGTATATTCTTTATCTCTGGCTCTATTTCTTTATGATGTTTTTCTTCTCTCTCCGACAGCAATTCTTTTATTGTCACTATGTCTTCATTGCTTGCACAAGATATTCTCTGGAACATCTGATACACGTCATAATACTTGAATATCGGCACATTCATGCATTCTTTGTCAAATCTTTCATAGAATGTCTCCATTTTCATTGGTATGCATTTGAATATCTCTTCCGCTTTTTCGGTATACATCTTATCTTTTAATGTAGAATTTATAGTATTAAAATGTGCTAAAATTTCTTCTATTTCTGGCGTTTTGTCTCCCACCATTGCTGCTGCAAGCTCTTCTTCTGCATTTTCACAATATGTTGAGTTCAGTGCTGCTGCATTCATTCCATTAAAGAATACCGTTTTTATTGTTTTTATATCATAATCTATTAGCCCTCTTTTTATAAAATAGGCAAAATAGATGAAAAGCTTTACAGTATCTATCAAAGACAGCTTTCCTGATTTGACATCTGATATAACTTCTTCAATAACACCTGGAAACTGGTCATCTGTAATTTTCCAATATTCTTCTGTAAGAAGCCTTTTGTAACCAGGAAGTTTTTCTGTATCTATTGTGTTTATAATAACTTCCATATTCGCCTTAAATGTCTTCATGTCAAAAATTCTGGTTCTTACATATATTTCTATGAATTTAAAAAATCTGTATTCAACTTTAAAATTATAGTAATAATTATTATCAAACTCCTTAATATAGAACTGTCTGTTGTCCATAAGCACTCTTGATGAAACCAGAATAGACTTGTACTCCTCATTGTCAGCTATGTTGATGAACTTATCCTTTGTTACTTTTCCTGCTTTTATTTCAAATGAAATTGCTATTGTAAATATAAGCATAGTCTGAAGAATCCTGTAATTAGTATTAGGATAGCCTTTATTCACCATGTCATATATTTTATTAAAATCATTTAAGGCGTGTTTCAATATTCTGAGGTTTCTGGTACCGCTCTTATTAAATGTAGATATTATATAGTTCGTGTTCTCGCGTAAAAACCTTATTAAATCAGCATTATTCTCATACCTCATTAGTATTCCATTTATAATATAACTGAATTCTGGAGCATATTCGAAGGTTTCGCCAATCAGTTTTTCTTTTATTCTTTCATAATCATTTGCTTTATCAAAAACATACTCTATTTTGTCTTGTATCTTCTCTACCATAGGCTTGTCCGTTTTAGACAAGTCACCTTCTTTATCTAAAAGATATGTCGCTATAAATGTTTTCATTTCCAGATTAGTACTCTTTAGTTTGGTAGAAAGTTCTTTTTCATTACATATTATTATTGTTTTTATGTGGTCATGCTCTACAAAATTGTTTATATATCCCAAAATATCTATAACGTCCACATTAGCTCTCTCTAGGTCGTCGAAGCATAATACTTTGTCGTCTGTTG
>JGI20166J26741_10905559_pt1 | contig 14811 bp, 16 predicted proteins | sample TergutCu122P5_FD_26741 | JGI IMG/M metagenome (IMG submission 26741)
CTTGAAAAACCACATGTGGTTTTTCAAGCGATTTTGGAGTCATTGTAACATTGCTGCCTGCAAATATCTATACGCCGTTTTATTTACCGCTTACAAATATCTCATGAACGTCTTCCTTGAGGGAAGACTTGAACTTTCCAACAACAGAGCCGAGCGCAGCGTTAAATCCTTCGTGATCGGAAGAAAGGCGTGGTTATTCTCCTGCACCCCTGACGGGGCGGTTGCAAGCTCAATTATGTATTCTATCCTTGAGACTGCGAAGGAAAATAAACTTCATCCTTACCACTACCTGAAGTTTCTGCTGGAAACACTGCCGAATGCCTCAACCAGTAATCTCGAAGCCCTTTTGCCTTGGAGCGAAAGTCTTCCGGAGGATTGTTATGCGCCGGCGAAAAAAAGATGATGAAAATCTTAGGGCAGACGCCCTGGTATTTACCGCTTACAGATAAAGTATAGCGCAAAACACTTCGTAAAGATCTATCTTCCTGGGGCGGGTATTCTTTTTCACGGATTCAAGGTCTTGCGAAATATGGGCAAACTGTTCTCTGGTTATATCACTGCCGTACGGCTGGCGCATTAACGATTTCTCCCTTCGATATTGTTGATTTGAGATTAATTATATCATAGTGGGAGATTTTGGACAAGCTCTCAAATCTACCATTTCGTTATTAACTCTCTTATTACTAACCTTATGTGGCATTAGTGAACTTTGCAAATTCAGTTTCTACGTTGAAATTCAGAAAGGTATGACCGCAACCTTTTAATACCTTCATCAATGTCCTCCAAAGATAAAGAATAAGACATCCTAATATAACCTTCTCCATCAGACCCGAAATCTATTCCCGGCGTAACAGCAACTTTGTATTTATCCAATAGATTTTTAGAAAACTCAATTGAATTATCACAATAATCCTTTATTTTTGCAAAAATATAAAAAGCGCCCTGGGGATGATAAGGAATTTCCAGTCCTAATTTAACAATTTCATTACATAAATAATTTTTTCTTTTATTGAGTTCATATTTATGTAATTCTATTTCAGGGAGCTCATTTTTTAATGCAACTATAGCCGCCCATTGAACAAAAAAATTAGGGCTAACAAAGAAGTTCTGCTGTAAACTTTTTATTGCTGATATAAACCTCTCTGGTACAATAATATATCCTAGCCTCCAGCCTGTCATCGAGTATAACTTTGAGAAACTATTTGCAACCACAGCATTGTCCGTAAACTCTAAAATTGAATAATCCCTATCATCTCCATAGGATATACCATGATAAACTTCATCTGAAATTATTAAAGGCCCCAGTCCGGAAAACTTTTTCAATTCTTCTTTGTCCAAAACCGCACCAATCGGATTCGATGGTGAATTTATTAATATAGCCTTTGTCTGTGAAGTGATATAATTTTCGACAGCATCTGCTTTGTAACTAAATCCGCTGCTCTCTATGTTGATAAAAATAGGTTCAGCTTTGACAATTTCTATAAATTTGGGATACCCGGAATAACAAGGATTTGAAAGTATTATTTCATCGCCCTCATCAAATAGTGCCAAAAATAAGGTTAAAAGGGCCGGAGATGAGCCAGCATTGATAAATATCTGATCTGTATTAATTGTTACGGAATACTTTTTCGAATAATAATAACATATGGCCTCTTTTAATTCCATGAGACCCGAACTTACTGTGTATTTGGATTTCTTATTTCTTAAAATATCTATTGCTTCATCTATGATAATTTGTGGCGTATTGAAATCCAATTCCCCCTTTTCGAAATGGATTATACTTTCTCCCTCCTTTTCCATTTTAGTAGCTTTTTCAATTATATCCATGCATAAAAAATTATCGATTTTACTTTTACAGTTCATACCTTAAATCACCCTTTCTTTGCAAAAAGCCCAAATGCCTGACATATTCCAATGGGTTTAGTGTCAACAATCACTAATTCCGCTTCATTTAATATATCTTCCCATTCATTTATTGTAGCCAGTTGTTGATTTGAAAAATTATGTACTAATTCATACTCAGGAATAAATAATAGATTCTCTTTATATTGAACCGAGGTATTTCTTGAAACTTCAATAATTAAAAGTTGACCATTTTTACCAAGAACAGACGAGATTTTTCTTAAATACTCAACTGTACCATTTTTCAATCTCTGCTTCAATATCTCATGCATCAAAAACATAACTAATACTAAGTCTAAGCCATCAAATAAGTTGTCATCTTTGGCCATATCAAAAAAATCTGTGTTCAATATTTTAATTCTATTATTTAACCCTAGGCCATTTACTTTCTTAATGGCTTCATTACACACATCTTTATTAATATCAATGCCAATTCCGGTAACATTTGATTTCATTTTGCAGATTTCTGTTAAAACATTGGCATTGCCACAACCAATGTCTAATACTTTCTTAAATTCTATCTCACTAATAATATTTCTTAATGAATCTAAAAAAAAGTCTTCAATATAATTCATGCCAAGCGCTACTTCTTTACCATCCCTTGCAATGTGCTCACCATAAACCAACTTGCCATTGAGCACATTAGGCAAATTATTGAACACCGGTTCATATGCCCCAACCATCATAAACAAATATCCGTAATAAGGAAGAAAATCTTTCCCTATATCACTCAAAATATAAGTACTATCACTCGTTTTAGTGAAAAATCCAGTTATAACAAGATAATCCAATATACAAGATAAATGATCTTTTAAAATATTGTGTGTTTTAGATATAATATTTACATCAAATATTTCGTCAATATTTATATTATTGAATAATCCGAGTCTAGATAGTGTCATCAATAATTTTGTATTATAATAACCACGTACATTTTTGAAACATATTTCTTTCCCTTTTTCATCTAACATAATTATATTCCTCCAAATCCACAGCAACAACATTCTTGTGAGTTAATACAATCTTCATTTGATAATATACCATTATTTCTGTATTTCGAAATCATTTTTTGAATCTTATCTGAAGTTTTCCCTACTGCACAATCGCAAGGCTTATTTTCAGAATAAACATTTATCAATCCAATTTTTTTGGCAACTGCACAAGCTTTTTCAAGAGTCTTGACAGGCGTCTCTTCTATGTTTACCAAATCATTTGTAGGATAGAATTTTGTAACATGCCATGGGCTGTCATAGCCCAGGTTATCTTTAATCCAATTTGCAATTTTATATATTGTGTCATCATCATCATTAAATCCTGGAATAATGTTTGTTCTTGTTTCTATATGTATACCTTTTTCCTGAGCGTACTTTATTCCCTCAAGAACTTGATTAACCACTTGATTTGCAGCACAAATATCCTTATAAAAATCATTACTTAAACTTTTTATATCAGTAGCTATGGCGTCAATATAAGGAGCAAGAATATCTATCGATTCTTTTGTCAAGGTACTATTGGTAACATAAACCGTGTACAATCCTCTTTCTTTTGCAATCCGGGCAGCGTCTAATACATATTCTAACCAAACAGCCGGTTCATTATATGTAAAAGCAATACCGTCACAACATAATTGTTTGGCTATCTGAACAATTATATCGGGAGGAATATACAGTGACTTATTTATATTGCCTTCCAATAAATATGGCAATTCTTGTTTTCCATATGAAACCTCAGCATTCTGACAACCTTTACATCTAAAATTGCAGCCGAATGATCCAAAAGATAAACAGTATGTTCCGGGGTTAAAGTGCTTAAAAGGCTTTTCTTCAATAGCATCAATGGATAACCTTGAAATAATGCCATATATGACTGAATAAAGTTGTTCCCCATTATAATACCTTGTACCGCAATAGCCTGTTTTGCCTTTTGCGATATTGCACCCCCTAAAACACAATCCACAATTTGCATACTCATTAAAGTACTTTGTTAATAGGGTTCCTTTGAAATTACTACTATTGATACTTATCATTTTTGAAATCACACCTTTCTGTGAAATGTTGGGTTAAATCAGTATCCTAATGTAACTGGTAGGGTTTATATGTTTCTTGTATCAACCAACAATAGAAAAACAACCTGCCTAATGGCCTACTTATTTGCAAAAATATAAAGACCCTTAATATTTGTCAATATTCCTTTCTCGGTTCTTCTTTTACAAAACTCATTGAATAGTTCTTCGAGAAATAGTGTTTTTAAATGATCGGGAACTTTAGATAATAATGATTGAAAGCCACCCCTCAGATGAAAGTTAATTGCAAATTCTGGATTAATAAAATAATAATCCTTTGAGTATTCCTCAGTTCTTATTTCTCTATAACCAATCTTATTCATTATTTGCTCAACATCACTTTTTTCTGGATAATGACACGGCCATAAATAGTTTTCAAACTCATTATTCAGGCTCAATTTATCAACTACTCTGGATGCTGATTGAGCGTCGAGACTAAAACAGCCCTTACTGCTTATTTGCAATCCAACCGTACCATTTGCAGCTAAAGCCTGATAAATCAGCCTCAACGCTTTTTCCAAATCCTCTATCCAATGCAATACATAATTTGAAAATATTACGTTAAATGTGGACTCGAAATCAATTTCAAGCAAATTGCATTGAATAAAATCGATATTTTTCAATGTTGAATATTCAGCACTATTCTTCGAATATTCAATCATATTCTTTGATAAATCAATACCCAATACTCTTCCGTTTATCGCTCTTTTAGCTAATTCAAAAGTTAAATTGCCCGTTCCAGACCCGATGTCAAGGATACTGTCCGTCTTATTAATGTTGATTTTATCAATTAGTATTTTCCCATCCTCTTGTTGCGGAATATATAATTTTTCATAGATAAGCGGATCCCAATCAGGGCTGACAAATTGATCATAGGTATCTATTCTTGTCGCCACTCATATACCCGCCTTCGCTCTCAATTTATTATATCTATCACAATCAACACATATTTTAGATTCAGCCTCTTGAATGCTTCCGCCACATATTTCGCATTCCCCCCATGCTTCCTTATTTATTACTATCTTATCATTAAGTATTTGAATATTATTCCATGCCTTTAATCTGTATCCCGGTATCATATCTTCTAATTCATATATTATATTTCGATAGCGGCCATCTAAACAAGTATCAGCATATGGACAGGAAGGCTCAATTTGATAAGGTATTTTTTCAAGAATATTATAGAGACTAATTTCCTTATCTGATACCAATGACAGCGGGTAGATATACTCTATACCGGAGGTTTTATATTGGGGTTTTACATTCAATAATCGGTAGGCCATATTAGAAGATTGCATGCTCACAAAAAAAGTTATAATGTGGTCATCTAAATTTATCCCCAGCGCCATTTTATTACATGATTCCCTAACAGCCATTTTTTTTACGATATTTATACGGGTTGGGTCACAAATAGAGCATACTCTAAAAGATTTATTGTATTTTTCCTTATATATATTTACAAATTCATCAACTTCATATCCATATTCAGACTTCATGGTAGACACGAAAAGTTGCATTTTATTTGCTTGAGCATACTTATTTATAATATCAATACCAATTTCTCTATAATTTTTGATACCCTCATCTACCAGCAAACATTTGATTTGAAAATCCCTTTTGTTGCGATACTTTAAAAGGAGATGAATCAAAAACTGGCTGTCCTTCCCACCCGAAGCCCCTACTCCAATAATATCTCCGTCCTCAATCAAATTGTATTCTTCAATAAAAGAAAAGACTTTATGTTCAATATATTCTGCGAAACAGTTAGAACAAAAATTATCCTCTTTGATTGATGAGGTCCTTTTTTTATATACAACTTCATTAGATTCACACATTGAACACTTTTCCATAATAACCTCCGAATATATGAACACTCTACTGTGTCCGTTCACGGTGATAACCTCTGCCTCCCAACGTGCTATCCCAATAGGGGAGGAGAACCCGCAGTTGCAGCAATTTTCACTTCGACTGCCTCCACAAGTTCTCCGATAAATAAACTTAGACCCTATCCAGCAATACAGAATTCACCAGATTCATCTATGATTTTTAGTTCTTTTGCGCTTCCGTGCTTTCATCACTATGTACATTTTACGATATTTCCTATTCTACGGACAGACTCTAAATATTTCAGTTGCCGCTTTAAAAGCATCATCAACATTCCAGAGGTACATATCGTCGTCATTTTCGAATGATTTTAGATATTTATCCACACTCTCTTTATAACGGAAGAAGTTCATCATACAGCAGAAATTAAAATTATCTTCTTTTGAGGACCAAATATCATAATAGCTTACATATAAATCAGAAGGGGTTATTTCAACGATACCATCCTTATTTACAATAGCCTCAACTGATTCGTTGGTGTCTTTGCAAAACGAAAATATTCTTGCCTGCATACCAAATGTTGAAGCGGCGCCGAGTGCATCGATTGCACACATAGCAAAATAGCTTCTGCCATCTTGCAAAACTACTTTATGAGGAGTTTCTACGCAGGACAAAGGGTATAATCGTTCTAAATCACCATCGGCATTTAGGGCCACCATGCCATTCTCGATAAAGAATTGGAGTATATCGGCAGCTTCAGCGTGATCGGCGCAAGCAATTACCGATATTGCGTCCTTCTTTGTTATGCAACCCGGGTGATTTATTGCATAATTTAATAAATCAAATCTTGCCTTACTTTGTTTGGGCGAAAGATTATAATACTTCTCTTTCGCAGAAAAATCAAATGAATTTTTCATTTTTACTCCCATCCTGCCGCATGTGGCGACATACATATTTTATGAAGGCTACCGAAGCGCCTTGATTTGCGATACCCACGATTTTGGTTCTGTTTATTTAGCATAAGCAATTTTTCCTTCACTTTCAAGATAACTAATAAGACCATCTGACAGATCTTTTAATCCAAATTCTTCATATATAGCTTTAGTCAGCCAGATTACTCCCGGTCCTTTTGCGAAAATCATATTACCGTCAATTACTACTGGCTGATCAACTACCTCATCTACATCATATCCATCATATTGTTCTGCGGGGGCATCTGAACATACTTTGCGCCCCTTCAAAAGACCTGCCTCTCCAACAGAAACCGGCGTTAAGCATACTGTAATTATTTTTTTGTTTAGACCATACATTTTTTTGATCAATCCAATTACGGTATTATTCTTAATAAATTCATCATAATAAAATGGGCTGACACCAGGCAAAAACAATGCATCATATTCATTTGGATCGACTTCAGATATTAATTTATCGGCAAGAGTTTTAATCCCAGCCCACCCAACTACTTCTTTTTTGTCCAATCCGACCACGTCATAACCTATGCCCCCCATTAACGAAAACGAGGCCGCCGGGAAACTGAGTTCCATTTCAGAATAACCGTCATAGATCAGGATCAATACCTTTTTCATTGTGTTCTCCCTCATTAAATTAAGATTTGTGAGAAGTTTTAGGGTAATCCCACATATTTACCCGCAAGTAATAATATTTTTTAAGATCATTCCTTCCTGCAAAATATACCAATAAAAAATAAAACGCTGCGGCACTTCACGGCATTCTCTTTATCTCAACCACCTGCGTGTTCTAACGGTGAAACGGTTAAACTACAACACGCATTATGGGTAAATCATAGCATAATTATTAAAAAATGTCAACACGCTTGGTTTAAAACTTTGCATGGTTTAAAACTTGCTCTCCTTCATTGTTTATTTTGCATATTTTAGAAATTCCATCTCTCAACGCTTTTATTGCATATTCACAACAATACAGCTTTTCTTCGGGTATTTGTCCCAAGGCCATTGATAGATCATCAACGCCCACACCTAAGGCCCAATTTATGTCTTTTCCCATTACGATTTGCGTCAACATACTAGCGCTGGCTATTGAAGTGATACATCCAAAAGTTTTAAATTTTATATCTTCAATAATATTTCTGTCACTGATAACGAGATACAAATCTATTTTTATTCCCAGATCATAATCTCCAAATGAGCCCAACACAGTTGGGTTACTAATGACGCCACAATTTTGCGGCGATAAATAATTGTCTAAGATTTTGCTTGAAACAATCACTTTTTCCATAATTATACTCGTACCTTTCTCGGAAGAAATTATCCGCCAGAAAATGTTCTGATAAATGTAATTGTCGCATCTTCTTCCAAAATGTATGATTCAGAAACAATTCTATTTGAAACAACAGCGATTAATCCATTCGCAGATAGTTCAAGATCTCTTAATATTTCTCTTACACTTATTTTATTTTCGTAGACAAAATCTTGTTCTGGCGCCTGAGGAGTTAAGGGACTGATCTCAACCCTAATTCTAATACTCATTAAATAATACTCCCTCAAATGTAAAGATTTTGATGTTACAACGTGCTAGTTCAAAGAAATAGCCCTCGCATTTTTAACTATCGCCGGTAAATAATGCATTAAATAATCAATATCATCCAGATTATTGTTATGACTAAAGCTAAATCTTATTGAGCTCAATGCAATTTTAGGTTCCAGTCCAATAGATAGCAACACATGAGAAGGCTTTATTTGATTTGAACTACATGCAGATCCTTTTGAAACTCTAATGCCTCTTAAATCTAACGAAACTAAAATTGTCTCTGCTTCTACTCCGATAAAACTTATATTTAGTATATGGGGGATAGAGCCTGTTTCACTTCCATTGATTTTTATATTAGGTATAGTACCACTTATTCTTTTAATCAGCTCACTTTTTAAGTCTTCAACTTCTTTTATGTTCCCTACTAGCATCTTCTTTTGTTTTAAAATAGACCTCCCAAGTGAAAGTATTCCAAAAACATTTTCAGTTCCGCTGCGTACTCCATGTTCTTGATTACCTCCATGGATCAAAGGCGACAACTTAATCCTATTATTGTATACTATACCGCCAATACCTTTCGGCGCATGGATTTTATGACCGGAGAAAGTTATCATATCAATATTGTCACGTATGACGTCGATTGGTATCTTACCAAAAGCTTGAACTGCATCCGTATGAAAAATTATATTATTCTCTTTTGCTATTTTTCCAATATCGTAAATTGGTTGAATGCTTCCAATCTCATTATTGACATACATTATTGAAATTAATTTGGTATTACTTTTTATTTGCATTTTCAATTGATTAATATCTACAACGCCTCCCTCATTCACTGGGATATAGCTTACATCAAATCCCTTGGAATTAAGGTATTTAAAAGTATTCGTAATAGATGGATGTTCAATAACTGATGTAATTAAATGAATGTCTTTATACCCCTCGGCAACTCCTTTTATAGCTAAATTATTTCCCTCTGTTCCCCCGCTCGTAAAGACTAAATCGTAATTCTCATCCGCGCCTATAAAATTTTTTATATCCTCTCTGACAGTTTCAATTAATTCTTTCGCCATCACGCCTTCATTAGTAGCGCTGGAAGGGTTTCCGAAAATATCAAGTATATCGTGTACGCTGTCTTTTATACTGCTATCAACAGGCGTCGTAGAGGCATTATCAAGATAAACAATCCTTTTTTGCTCCATCTTATCTCTCTTATCCCCCGGCTACAGCAGAAATTATCTCGATCTTATCACCAGCGCGCAATGGAGAAATAACGCCATTAATCTCATTGATATTTTTACCATTTATGTATATATTAATAAATGTTCTCAAATTCCCCCCGTTATCAAAAATTTTAGCTTTTAACCCAGGATATTTATTATCCAAATTATTAAATAACTCACTAACATTAAAACCGCAGGCAAACAGATTTTCACCTTGCCCATAAAATTTCTGAAGCATTGTCGGAAGAATCACTTCGATCTTCGGAGGTGATTCTTTAGCATTTCTAGACTTCCCAAATATTCTTTTTAGTAATGACATAAGGCACGAACCTCCTGATTTTTAAGTATTACCGCATATTTGGCAATTAGATTTTTTCTTTACATCAAGTACAGCAAAATTCATTTTCAACGCGTTGTAAAAAAGAAGTCTATCCGTTAATAAATTTCCCTTTTTTAAAATGATTTTAATAACTTCTGTCGCCTGAATCGCGCCTATTACACCAGGGATAACTCCCAAAATTCCCACTTCAGACGGGGTGGGAATTTCCTTATTGCTTGGGGGACTGCTATATAAACATCTATAGCATGCCGTCTGTTTGGGCAAAATAGTCATAACTTGGCCCTCAAAACCAATTACCCCTGCGTGAATATACGGTTTTTCTTCGAGTACGCACGTATCATTTATTAAAAATTTTGCGTCAAAATTATCTGTAGCATCAACTACAATATCATACTCCTTAATTATTTTTCCTATATTGTCAGGAACAACCATTGTTTCATAAGTATTAATTGTAACATCGGGATTAATATCTTGCAGAGCTTTTTTGGCAGAACTCACTTTATTAATTCCGATGCTTTCGGTTCTATGTATTATTTGACGGTTAAGATTAGAATAATCTACTGTATCCCCATCAGCTATTCCAATAGTACCAACACCGCATGCAGCTAAATACATCAATATTGGCGAACCAAGCCCGCCAGCTCCAATAATCAATACTTTAGAATTTTGAAAAAGTTGTTGACCTTGGATGCCCACTTCATCTAATGTTATGTTTCTTGAATATCTTTTCAATTGCGTCTCTGAAAAGAATGAACCCATAAAAGCTATACCTCTTTATCATTTAATCTGTTTTGGAATAATATTTTGCTGACATATAACGCCTCATTTAGACTGAGGATTTCACCGGCTTCCGCTACGCCCTGATCTCTCTTCCATAGATTAAATTCATCCATGCCACTAAAGAAAACGAGCGAGCTACACACTGAATCGGCGGATTTTGAACAATAATTGGCAGACGCAAAAACAATTACATCTTTTGGATTGCTAATTGCAGTATCCTGATCAATAACTGATATTTCTATTTTATTTTTAAAAAAAGCCGTTTTTGCGCTTATATTTGCATCACACTTAAACATAAACGGAATCCCCAAAGAGTCGATTGCACAATTAGCATAATAACATCTTGGCTTATTTACTTCTTTCTCAACACAAATTTTATAATCTGTTATATCTTCACAAAAAGGATAAGCCAGGAGTATCCTGCACCCGCTATGATCTAATTTAATAGCATCATACTTATCAAGGTTGCCAATCGCCACATTTAGATTCTGCATTGTAATACTTAGCTCATCCGAAATTTCAATAAATAATGGAAATCTCGAATGTTCATAATAAAAATTTAAAATATATTTTCTCACTATTTGTTCTTCGGCAGACAAAAGCTCTTTTCTTATAACAATATGATTTTTTAATGAATCAATAACATTCTTTGCTATTACTGTCTCTTGCAGATTCATAATAATACCTCCTCTTCTCTTGAGAGTTTCCACAGAAACCCGTAAGCCTTAAAACGTCAGGCATCCGAGAGTCTCCGATTATCTATCACCTCCGTAATTTGCGGAGTGATATTACAGTTCGTATACATTTGGCCAAAATACTTGACATTTCCGGAATCGCCCAATAATCGAGCGGGATGGTATAAAAACCATCACTCTTAACGAATTGGTGATTCTTTATGTTGGGAATTTGGCGATCTCACGCGAACTATTAGCGGTTTATGGTCGAGGCGGTGAACCGGGAGTTCAAACGCAACCCCAGAGCTGTCGAGAACTATGAGGCCGTGGTTTTGAAGATGTATTACCTCAACCTTGATAAGATCAGGGATGATTTCCTGGCGCTGTTCTCTATAACTGGACGGCCTTCCGATCAGCAGCCTGAAGTTTTCCGGTCACTGCTGCTGATGTCGCATTTTAAGTTCGCCGGTATTGACGAGTGGGTGGCCCACGCGTTGGCGACACCCATACTGTGCGCTCTGGTTGGCGTTGCCCCTGACAGCTTCCCAGGGGCGTCCATTCACCGGGATTTTCTCTTGCGGCTCCGGATGGATAAAAAGCCAAACCGCTTAAAGAAGTTTAAACCGAAGCCCAAAGGTAAACACGGCAAGAGAAAACTCCCCCCCAAGCATCCGGGCATTGTGGCCTATATGGTGAAGAAGGCGCTTTCGGGTGAAGTGTTCAAGGCTATCCCCGAAAGGCTCCTTCAAACCATATTTATGAAAACGGCGGTAAAGAACCCGCCGAACAAGGGCGGCGCGCTTTCCAGCGCCGCTTTCGCCGCGCTCTTTGCGGCGAAAGTTCCGAAATTCCATCGGCGGAAGCCGGGCTGCTTGGCGATACAAGTAAGTTGGTTATTTCCGGCGACGGTACGTGTGTGGAATCCCAAGCTTGTTCTTATGGGCATAAAACCTGCTCATGTCAGGGAGAATGTTCCTGCCCAAGAAGTTTCGCGGATCCGTAGGCTAAATGGGGATGGGATTCTTACCACGAACGGTGGTTTTATGGACACACGGCGTATTTACTGTCCGTTCATAACAAAGAATCACCGCACCACCCCTTCAAGGGGTGGTTTGCAGAACTGCGCCCCTATAAGGGGCTGAAAACATCAAACCATCAGGCGTTAGATGGAAGTGCCTGCAAATTGAAAGCGCTTGGTGCATCGTCACCTAACAAATACACCAAAACTTTTGCTCGTAAAGACTTTGGGCAACGCTTCCGCTATTCCGTTCTCCTGCGCATAGCGCGGGGCTTAAGCTGGAGTTAAAGCTTGATCTGCCAGTATACTTAAAGTTTGTAGAGGCGTCCCGCAGCGACAGCGTTACTCTTATCACGGCGCTGGCCCACGCCAGATACTTATATCGTGATATTTTAGGCTTTGAGAGCCTTACAGCGGATTCTGCCCACGACAACTACCTACATATGATTTACTCAAGCAGTGGTGTATCAAGCCGTTTATAGACCTAAACAACCGCTCAGACAATAAACTCCAGTCCGATAGGGGCTTGTTTTATCTAAAAACAGCGCGCCCATATGCGCTGACGGCTATGAAATGACCAGATGGGGCTTTGAGTGGCGAAAATACCGTATCAAATACCGCTGCCCCCTTGTTACCGGAAAAGTGACATACTGCCCTTATGATCGCCAATGCAACAAATCTTTTTACGGCAAAACCGTATATCTTCGCCTTGCCTCCGATATGCGCCTATTAACGCCTATCCCAAGAGACTCGGAGGAATGGATGGAAACCTATAAGCTCCGAACGGCCTCAGAACGGGTCAATAACCGTATTCTGACCGATTACGGTCTGGAACCGCCAAAGCGCTATGGAAAGATGAGGCTCTGTTCCTTCACCTTTTTAGGCTCCATAAATGTCCATCTGGACGCCATGGTTAAACATGTTTACGGTTCGGTTAAAGATTTGATCGCCTGATCCATAATCAACACCGCCTCTTTTTTCCCCGCGACGGTTTGTTTGCTATGCCCATTTTTCATATGCGGCAATACTGTTTGTATTGTTGGCTAGGGCTGTTAGTTTTCGCGGGTACTCTCTTGAGCATATGCAAAATACAGAAACTAAAAAGTGATTACTTGATCAACTCCCCCCGCGTTTTCAATAGCTTTGTACAGATCAGGAAAACACCCTATCTTCGCGCCAGATACAAGTTTTTTATCAATATTTCTTTCATAGGCACATTGATCACAAGCCATTAATAACAGCCCTGTTTCTTCGTGAATCTTTTGTAATCTTTCGCCTAAATCGTCACCATTTGTAATAAAATAAACATTGTCCACAAAAAACATCATTCCAACAACATCTACTCCATGTCTTTTACTTTCAAGCTGCGGTAGAATCATCGAACTTAAAACCTTATGAGATAACGGTGAAGCAAATATATAAGCCACTTTCATAATAGTGTTCCTTTCTGAATAAAATAACCAGCATTTATAATAAAAACATATTTCCTGTAAGCTCGTTTAGCGAGCGTTTAAAATATATTGTACACTATACAGTCCGACGTAGGGGGGGCATGAGCCCATCTAATACCAGTCGTTACCCTTGTGCCCCGATCCCTGAGCGACGGATTTTCATCGATTACCAATATGATAGGTTGAATTATTTCTATCAACAAATCATTCACCTCCAAAAATAATTTCTATGCTATTAAATTATTACTGCGCTCTATTGTTCGACTTGTTTTGAACTTCGAGCTCACTTCCTAAACGGGGAAGGTTCCCGTTTCGCGCCGAAGATTGTATCTAGCCCACAGGGCATTAGGATCCCATAGGACGTAAGGACACACATTAAAACGCAAACACAGGCGGAACCGCGCCGTAATAAGCTGTCAAGGAGAGATGGGGAAGCCTGAATCCAGACATTGCTAATATTTCTCACGGCAGAGCTTAACGGAATTAATATCTTTCCGGGAATATGCCGTTCAGAGCTCTGTTATGATATCTTTGGTTCTATGTAATACCGGCTGGTCGCTTTCTATATTAACAGTGATGTAACACTTCCGCGCCAAATCACTGACATCTAATGATCTAACGACAAAAATCCCGATATGCAAACGAAACCTCACTGCCTAACTCAACAGAGCCATCAAGAGAGAGCGCAATTTGCACAACGGGAGTAAAGTAATCGTTGCGTCCCATAAAACACTCCAGTAAAATCAACATAATGAAAAATAACTCAGAAATTACGTCTTATTTTATAGATAGTAGTATATATGATCGCGAATTATCTGTCAAGTATAATCCGCGATTCGGTCACGGCAATCGCTTACGAGATTTCCAGAACCTTTTTGAGGTAATCAGTAGAAATAGCGCAGCGAAATTGTTTAGACTTGATACCGCCTTTAGATGATCTTTCCTCAGAGATCAGGTTAAGAGACATATGTCTGAAAACATTGAATACAATCGCGGCATTGTCGACACGCGCCCTGCAGTTGTCTTCGTTGT
>JGI20166J26741_10906670_pt1 | contig 14807 bp, 10 predicted proteins | sample TergutCu122P5_FD_26741 | JGI IMG/M metagenome (IMG submission 26741)
CCCGAAAGTTTGACAAAGTCAAACCGGATTGCAAATTGGGCGGAAAATGTTTAGTGTTCCTATTCCAACATCCTAATTAGTTTAAAAATTGCTGAATTTAAGAAACCAACACCCCAAGATGTTCGGATAAAAGGCAGTAAAATTCTAAAACTACCGCCGGTTCACAATTGTTTTACATTAACAATGACAAATAAATTGGCTGTCATCATAAAGTCTAAAATACCAAAAATTAAGAAAACTTTACTATATAAAATTAAATTTCTTGTACCAAATTACAGCTGCCTCCAGAACCCCTGACTAAGGGGCTACCGCCCCCAGATCCCCATCCTCTCTGTCCTCTGTCAACTGAATTTGTTGAACCCCCCCCAAAAAAAAATTCCTGGGTATGCCACTGGTCACCAGTGTTTCTGTTATAACAGTACTATTACAGCTTTTGATAATTTGGCTCATATGATTGGATATAACAGAAACGCAAGTCATACAACTTAAACTGTGATTAGCAAGAACAGATTTGTACACGTTTACTGTTCCATAATATTGTAGATGTCTACTGGAAGCACAATCCTGAAATACTCTTGAACATTATCTCAAGAATGTCACATTCAGAATTTCCACACAGGTCTGTTCCAAGTAGATTAAAACTAAATTTCAATTCTACAGCGAGCCTTGGCCAATATAACAGCCTAAACCCTAGAGCACAAACATATATTTAAAAGTTGAAAAATTTGTACACATACCACACTGCATACAGGAAATAAACTACATGAAGACATGGGCAAATGAGAAACGAAACCTATAAGGGAACAATTAAAAAAAATAAATAATAATTGTCTCACACAAAATGTCCGAAATATAAAATTCGAATTTTACCATATCCTAAGCTTATTATACAGCATTATAACTCTCACAAATACATATTACATGTCAGTAAAAGCATTATTTCATTAATTAAAACTACAGCATGAATAAAGAAATCAATATCAGTAACAACCTCTAGTAGAATAGAGAGTCTATGTGTGTACCTAAATTAGGTCATCATCAGGCTCTTACACAAGTTTAAAGAACACATTAAGGTTATATCCTCAATGTGTTCTTTAAAGTTGTTTAAAGAGAATAAAGATGAACTAATTTAGGTCAAAACATGTTGCTCAATTAGACACATAGACTCTGTTGTCTAAAAGAAGATATGAGACTGATAATGGTTTTTATTCACATCACTTACACACCAGGATATCACATACAAAAAAATTATAATTATGGCACTGATAAAGATACAAACTTTGTACACCATATCACACAAAGTACAAACAAATGACCTCTCCTTACATCAAAACATGCTGTAGTGAAGAATATATTTTTGGACACTTGCATTTAAACTCTTAATGAACAGATGAAATACTGCTATGTTCTGAACTATGTACAATATTCCTTGATCTAAGGATTTCTTCAACTGTCTTGTGCATTTGTTACGTAGATTATTGTTTCACTTCCTCCAGTTTTCCTGTATTTAATTTATACCATAATGACTCATTGTAACATGTCATCCCATCGTTTTACTTCAACCTTTAACAGAGAAGAAATTTCTAACCTCAGGCATGTCCCCACTAACTAAATATCGTAGTTTATGCCTATATCAAATGCAAAGTGCAACCATATTACTTACAGTATTTGACAGAGAAAAGTTTCATTGCCACCCCTGCCTTACGTACCATACTCCAACATGCAGCTCATGTACAAAATGTGTCTTCCTGTTAGAGACAGAATTAGGTTCTGGACAAATCACAGTGCTAGTATGCAATTCTGAAAGTGAAAAGGTCCAATAAAAGGTTTAAAACCCAACATCTGTATGAAACTTTAATTTCTTACTCTTGGAAGTTCCATTTTAAACAAAAAAAAAATGAGGTTAGACCACACAATATAGTTCCAAGAACAGTTCTATTCTTTCTAATGTAGCAGAATTATACCACCACAAAAAGACATAAATATCTGTCAATGAAACAAACTTTTAAAGGAAGTTGTGTTCATCATACGAGGTTGACTTGCACAACATTCATTTAGCAATGCTATAAAAGAACACGACCTATGGTACAGTATTACAGTACACTACAATGCTGTAAGTTATGTTAGCAATGAAAATTACATCTTCCTCTCAAAGCACTTGTCATGCTCATGTACAAAACAGCATAATGTATTTACCCAAATATAAAAAAATAATTTTTACAAACATTTTCTTTATAGGTATTTTCTTGAGAATTTAAGATTGCTGGAAGGGGGAGAGGGTCATCTTATGTTTGGGTACATATAGAAATGTCTGTAACACTATACCTTCATGAACCTTAATTAAGAAGTTACATTCTCCAGCACAACCTTTATCTATAAGCAGCACAAATTCCAATCAATATTTATCAGTCTTTTAAATTTTGTCTGCAGCTACAAGTCGTAAAGATTAGGTGCTATATTCAGCATCAACAGGCATACATGAGACATCACTGTCTTTAGCATTAACAAGTATAGAAGTTGTATCAATCTCTTCAGTATCAACAGACATAGAAGTGACATCAGTTGCTTCACTGTCAGTGGGCACAGCAATGGCATGAATCTCTTTATTGTCATAAGGCATGGAAGTTACACCAGGTTCTTCCCTATCCATGGACATGGAAGGGGCATATGTCTCTTCAGTATCAAATGGTAGAGAATTGACATGAGTCTCTTTGCCAAGAACTGGCATGGAGGAGGCAGAGGTCTGTTCAGATTCATCTAGCATGCAAACTGCATTGGTTTCTTCACCAACAACTGGTCCAGAAATGGTGTTGACCTCTTCATTACTAACAGGCATGACAGCTATGTCAGTCTGTTCAGTATTAACTGGTGTGGAAGATAAGCTGGTCTCTTCTGCATCAACTAGTTGGGAAGCAGTGATCTTACCCAGTTCAGTTTGTTTGGAAATTGTGTCCTCTTCATTATCAGCTGTTGAATAAACTGTGTTGCTTTGCTCAAATTCAACTTCCCTGCAAAACACACTAGTCTCTTTATTTTCACAGGTGGCATGGGCAGAGCAAACTACATTGGTAGAGGGTACATTTTCCTCTTCAGCATAGGTTGCCTCAAAGTTATTAGTATTAATTTCAGAAGTTAAGGCGATGGTCTCATTATCTGATACTGAGATGGCAGGAGATGGCTGGACTGATACTACTTCAACTGTCGACAGCTCCATCTCAATGGTTGTCTGTATTTCACACCTTGCTTTCATTCTTGCAAGTCTCCTCTCCTCTGCTATTAACTTATTTCTCAGCATACGTTCTCTCTGCTCAGCAGTCAGCTCCTACAACCAAATATAAACTGTTACACAAAATGCTATTTATATCGCATTAGACCACGACATGCTTTCCAGTATTTTCAATTCAGAATCATTTTATAGTAACACATCCACCCAAATACAAGATGACCCCACTCCACAACCTTCAATTTTCAGGAAAAGACCTATACAAAATGCTTTTAACTTCATGCATGATTAACAGGCCATTCACTGATTTTTCAGACAATTAGGGAAAAATCCTGCTCTTCTATGTGAGTAAATATGGTAGGCTTGAGAGATTGGCTTATAGCCTGGATTACTGGTTTAAATTCAAAGGATGTCCATGTGGATGGGTAGTGGAAATTGCAGCACTAGAGCATGTTCTTCTAGAAGTATTGCATTTTTTCCCTGCCAGTCATTACTCCACTACTGTTCCACAATTATCTGTAGCCTCCCACAGTGTACAGTAAGTCTGAAGTCGGTCATCACATTGCTACAGTTTCAGTTTGGGCTTCCAAACCAATCCAGCATTTGGCCACATGTTTCATATTTTATGTGTTTTGAGCCCCAAAGCACATAACATTCAAATACAGTAAATGTTTTCATCACAAAGACATCTCTTCAGCAAGCATTACACATTGTAACTTCCTTTATCTATGGTTTTGCCTCATTTACCATTCAATTTCAGTGACCCCAAGTGAACAATCTCAGTTCAGCACTAAAAATTAGACTTACAAACTACTCACTTGATTGCATTAACTCATAAAAAGAATGTTGCCATATACTTACTGTTGATTGAATTGCTACTGACTGATCTGGCAGTGATGGTACTTGTGAAGGAGTGGCTGCATTAGTTTGATTTTCCGGTCTAACTTGCGATAACTGCTGACTTAAAAGTTCATCAAAAACATCAAGTGGTGCTTCATTATTAATTTCAGGCTCATCAATGTCATCAAGCAACACCACAGGCTCGTCTACACTTTCCAGTCCCATGCGTATTTTTTTCACGTATACCTAGCAAGATACATCTCATGGTAACTCAGTGCAGTTAAGTGTGGACTTTCTATTATCTAAAGCATTATTTGCTTGAAATACATGAAATTCAGACAATAGTGGAGCAGAAATTTCTGTCCATTGGTCAGTCCCCTCACTTCAACACCGAAACTACTGGATTTTAATGACACATGTTACTGAGTAATTACACTATTACAGGGTCAAATAAATTTCATTCTGCTTTGTGTCAGTTCAACACAATCTCAATATCAAGTGCAACTCAAAATGAACTTCATTATTATTCTCAGGAACAGTTCATAAAATAAAATAAAAAAACTTTACATGATAAAAATAAAATAAAAAAACTTTACATGATAGCAACCTCTACTACTGTACAGACCTTTCTATGAGGTGAATCTTCAATAATATACAATGGAAAATAATTTGTCTCTAAGCAGTAAGATTTTCTTCATGAAAGTAGATTTGTATATGTAACATACAAAGAACAATGCAATTGAGGTGTGCAAAACAGGTTTTCACAGCGGTTCCTCTGAAATGTCAGGGAACTACTTATTCAGTGACGCATCACATCCCAGAAGACCAGGATGTAGAAGAAGCAGGGATGAAATATAAATCTTACACTTTTGACAAACCATGTAAACTGATCAACTGGAAGAATGAAGATTAGACAGGACAATTTTAAAGTTGATTTTAAAGACATGGATTCTTCTGGCTCAAGAGGATGCTATGGTGGGCTCTTTAGTGCATGGTAATAAACCTTCGGGTTTCATAATACATCAGGAATTTCTTAACAGAGTAATAAGTGACTGTCAGCTTCACAATGACTCCACTCCATGCAGTTAGTTAATCAAATGCACAAAATAATGAAGACAGCTGGGATTCAAGGTTTGTTCAATACCCATCCCTTTAATCTAATTTAATTACTCAAGATAGGGTAATGAAAGAATTTAGGTTGAAATATGGAACCAAACTTTTCATTATAATGCAAATTCCAAAGTCCCCCCGCCCCCTTTTTTAAATTCCAGCAACATGTTGCATCAATAAATTTGAAGTGTTGCATCCCCCTTTGTCACACTTGCTACAAGCCTTTAAACCTCCATGACGGTAATGTCACCTATCCTTAACCCACCAACTATCAACATCACAAAACAATGTGGCTGGTTGTACATCCAAAAACCAAACCACATCTCTAAGATATGAAATTCATGCTCGGAATAAGTATTTCATCTTTTCATGAACAGGTGGCAGGTTTATGCTCTTCTGTCATCTTTCTTTAACCAACAACATTTTTAATTTATCAACATACACCAAAAAAACTAAATATCAAGACATCTGGAACAGCATGGACTTGCTGCCAGGCACGGCGTCACACAAGCTCTTGAAGAGTTACACTTTGATGAAGTGTAAGCTATTATCTATTTACCTGCACAGGTTTCTTCTGCCCTAGTTTTTCAATCTTATCTAAACAGTCATCAAACTGAAAACGAGGATACAGACGATGTGCCCAGTGCTCTAGTCTCTTCATCACCCTATTGAGATCCACCTTTTCATAACCCTTGCCATGGAATTTAAAATCTTTGTATGCATCTGCTATAACAGCAATACCACGTGGACCTTTCAGTCGCTCCGGATCTAATTTTAGTCGCGGATTCTTCACAGTTCTTTTCTTGGGTTCAACTCTAGTAGCATTAGAATTTCTATCATCCGATGTAGCTTGTAAAAACAAAGAAGCACATTTTTATTAGTAACATATTTAAATAAATTTAATAACTCATAATTTCTTTGACAATGTTGCTTCAAATAATACATTGCAAACCTATGAATGACAATGAAAGATAAACATGAAGAGTGAAGTAATAGGTAAATTTGTTCCTACACATGCTATGAAAGCTTACAGTGGAAGTGAAGGTACAGCTCTGTCCATACTTAAGCTCAGCACTAAGACAGAGACGAAAGCAGGTAAGAATCTCGATGGTAAAAGATGTGGCCTGCTATGTAAAAGTACCATTTCAGCATTAAAGTGCACAGACTGAGAATATTGACACAAAAGCCCAGCTGAGATTCAAATCAAATGGCTCACAAACACAAGTCTAGGATTTTTAAAAGTGCGCGTAAATTGCCGTGTACTTATTTTGGATATTATTTACAACTCAAAAAGGTCACTATTACCCTGGTCCCCAGTTTCTCAGTGTGTACTTATTAAGCATGTTTGCATAGTCACAAAAAGTGTCTATTCATTTCATAATGCCTGTCCATCTGTCTGTCCGCATATTATCAGCGTACCTCCCACTGGATGGACTACCATGAAATTTGATCTTGGGTATATTCATGAAAATCTGTCAAGAATTTCTAAATTTGGTTAAAATCGAGCAAAAATACTGAGCACTAAACATGAAGACCTAAGTACGTTTCATTGCTGCCGGTGAAATTAAATCACCATAAAAGCACTCTCTGCGAGTGAAATTGTATCAGGCTCTTAATCCATCCTTCCGTCTATCCATAACACAGCTCCAATGGACGGATTCTGTGAAATTTGAAGTTTTATGAGAACCTATTAAGAAACCCCACATTTGGTTAAAATTGGGCAAAATACTGGGTACTTTACATGAAGACCTAAGTATGTTTTATTGTTTCCAGCGATATTAAAGGGTCATAAAAGCACTCCCTCCAAATGAAATGGTATGTGGCTGTTAGGAAAGCTCAGGAGGTATAAACGCAAATGTGCACAATGTTGCATTACATGTACGTTATCCATCTCATTTTTTGTTGTTTATATAATGCTATCAGTAGTTCAGACTATATAGCATCAAATGGTACAATAAATTACACACTTGTGGCCAAATTTCAAGTTTTATTCAGGAATTCACTTCGCCAGACTAAAAGTGGCAAGGAAAGTTCGGGCAGGTTAGCTAGTCTTCAGGTCAAGATTTTAACTATGGATCACTCAAATATATAACAGGAATGCTATTTGCTTGCCCACATCTAGTCTCTATTTATTGAAAGAGTAGACAAGCAATATACTGAATATTACAGGTAACCGACTGCTTTACCCCCCTGGGTGGGCTCCAGAGCTGGTCTGCTGAGAACTTAACGCTACATGGTACAGTCTACAGCCCAGTCCCTACAGCACATTATCCCAGCTCCCACATCATGAGTTAATGTTAACACAAAATAAAGTACATCAATAATATTTCATTGGCATTCAAATTCTACTTATATGTGTAAGAATCCACACTAAACATACGATATCAAGAAAGTACCATTATTAGCATTGCCTTCAGTCTCTTCTTCTTCTTCTGCCTCATCAAGCAGTGCATCGCCTTGTTGCTCTATTATCTCATCCAAATCATTCAGATCACCTATGAGGTTATCTTCATATATCTCTTCCAACATCTATAAGTGGGCAAAATGGTCACCATAATAACTTATCCCTATCAGCTTTGAGGGCCACTGCATATTAAACCAAAAACGCTCAGAAACCTAGGTCTTCATATTTACAATAACCTGGTGAACTTGTAGATTCCTTTTATGCCCTGTGGTTGTTTCACAGCAGAAATTAAAAGGAAAAGAGGGCACGACTCGGCTTGTAAAAACTGCTAAAACTCTGGCTTTAGGTTTTTTAACTAACTTTTGTCCTTTATTTCTTTACTGGCATTACAACTGAGCCTTTTTCTGTGTACTACATTTTGACTTAATTACTACTTACATTAGCTATTTTAGGCTGGCTCCAGAATTAAACTACTTTAAGTCTGTGTGTATAGGAAAACAAGTTCTCAGTATCAAAGACTTATGATCAAACTTTTGAATCAGAAAACATTCATAACTGTAGGACCTCTTGTAAGAAATATTAACCAAGTATGGGCTTTCCTGATATATGTATACTGTGGTAGGCACATGTAATTTAATGTATAGTACAATAATTGTGCATACAACAAACTGTACGAAATACAGATGCCAAAGTAATCTAATGATAAAATGAATTCCCTTCTTCCAACTACATGTCAAACAAAATGTAAATTTAGTATATAACTGCATAAAAATTTACAATACCATGAACAGTTACTTTTATCTCTCCTTGGATCAATACTCTGCTGCAGTTAAACTACCAACAGATATCTGCAACAGCACCTGTAAACTTAAAACAAACATTGTTCGTGGATCTAAATGTACTTTCATATTTCTCCATTAAATATAAAAGCAGTGACATGTATTTCATTACATGTTATGTTGGGTATAGTATGGGTAAATAAAAAAAAAATTCTCCACAGGTTTGGTGAAGATGACATTATGAGACAAAATGCTAGTTGTTCAAATACATTACTGTCAATAAGTTTTTATAAAGGGAATTTTGACAATAAGGCAAAGGAACAGGATATGCAAAAATACATGGTTTCTGCAGCAAAACATGACAAAAATTTCTGTTAACTCAGCCACATACAATACAACCTCAGCTACATTTTGCTTTCTTGCTCCACTTAATGTCCAAACAGGAAAATGATGGACAGAACTTGAATGCTTACAGAATGGATGAACACTGTTCAGTTTGAACGCCATAAGAATTAATTAGATTTGAGAGCATAATACAGTTACAGATCTCAAAAACACTTTATTTCATAACATTCATGCAACTTCCGCTACTTTGCCATGTAGAACATACAATTTGAACAGCCAAGCATATATTTTGTTTCTTCACTCCACACATGGAGAAAACAAGCCAAACGTTACAGACATGCATAAACCACATCTGATAATCTTCAGCACGTCAAATTATACTATGACTATTATTTTCGACAATGTGCATGTGCTCCTCTTACTCTTTCTAATCGATAACACACATCCTACAAACATCCTCCAAATTCGGAACACCAACAATAAAAATGCATTCGCTATAATTCCCGCTACCTGATTTAACCACGACATAACAAACATTCTTGAATAAAAACAGACACTAGTTATGTCAGGACATGCTATGTCACATATCATGTAGTATGGTTAAGTGTTTCTACATTCACATTCAAAGACGCGTTCCTTACCAACATACACACAATATTATATAATTTGTATCACGCACCTGACGTGTTGGTTTTACTACACAAAAAAATGTAATCAGCTATGAATATATTAGAGAATTAAACAATTTGGAACTCAGACTCTCTGCATACAACTCAGTTACTTCCCGCCAAAGTTCCACCACATAAGGACATACCGCCAGATGTCAGGACGTTCCTATCATTGATCTCACTGAATTCGTTGCCACTGACACAACATAACCTAAAATGTTCATACCCACACTGAAAATAAACTACGGTGAAAACTCATCTTCATTCGTCGTAGTCGCCGCTTCACTTTGGGTTATAAACCGATCGAACTGTGTTCCAGAGTTCATCCTTTCTAACAAAGAAGACAAAAGCTTCTTGTTCAAACGATCAGTCAACGTCAGGTCACTTTCATGACTGGCCGCTGTTGTGGTGCTTACGGCGTCTTCAGTAGCTGTTTCTTCACTTGCCTTACCCGGCATATTTTTAAAATTTTTGAAAAAGAAATCCTACTGATGCACGAGTTAGCTAAGATGGGCGGTGACACTTCCGTACCTCATCCGTGATTACGAATGATTATTACCATGGATTACTGTTGGTATGCGGTGGTGCATATAATACCAACCTAGATGATCTGTGATACCAACGGTGCACGAGTAGGGAAACAAATTTCTCAATAACGGTGCAGCTGAAGAAGTTGGAAAATGAATAGAATATTGGAAAACCAATAGGAGCGCACTTTTTTAAATCATTGATAGAATCTACATATTTCGCAGCAAAGAAATTCCTCTGCATGTGCTTCTATATAACGTGGCGCCCCTAGCAACAACTCTTGGAAACTAGTATGTTTAACGTCACAGACGAATTGCGCAAAGTGTTAGGCGTTTCTTCGCAACATTTAGGAGATCCAGATATGTTGCGCACGGTTGTTAAAGGAAAGCTGATTTTTTTATTGCATTTATCATTGGCCTGATGTTCATTTATTGCACACGCAATTACGAATTTTTACATGAACATATAGATTATCTTCTGAACAATATTTTTTGTCACCTCATGTCAGACGTCCCCACATAAAAGGTAACCCATTCACCAGCCTGCTCACATGCGTGTTATCGAACACAGGCAATAAAACTGTTGCATCTGCATCCATATGAGATAAATTTGGTTCACAAAATCTGCTAACAAATCGTGAATAAAAATTATATGGTACTACCATTACGTGGTTCATTACGGAGAAGTAAAACCCACACTCTTTCTGTTTAACGGTGAAACGCAGTTTCATCTCAGTGAATACGTGAAGGTCCAGCATAACATACTGGTCTGCAGTAAACAGCATATCAATACACAAAGTACCACTACAAGATTTTATGGTTCATGCGTGGTGTGCTGTGAGTGCAAGTGGAATTACTGCGCCCATTTTTTTTCCTGAGACACCGACATAACAATGTTTATTAAAGCCAACTTCTATGCACTATATTGTATACTATCATATACTAATATTCTCTCCGACGCGTTGTGGCATCCACTGATGCCATCTTCAGGGAAATCAGTCTTTACTCTTTCTTCTCAACGGATCGGAATGGTAATTTAATATGAGCGACATCGGAATGACTAAAAGCACTGATAACCTTCTGTTCTGTAAACATAATTTTAAACTCCCAGATGTACTTTTTTTTAAACCATCATTAAGTTCTTCAGGCACGTGTGTATAGTCTGGTGGGGTGGCTATAGGTAAAAACACATGAAATCACTTAACAACACTACAGCTGTGATGATAATGAGGCGTACTTGGCGTACGGTGCGTGACGCCATCTATTTCGCTAATATCTTAGGTTCGGCGAAATAAGCAGTTTGTATTGCTGTTACGTCGTTTGTGCTTCCGGTGTACCAGCGCAAGTTACCCCATAGCACTGAATGTGACGAGCGTTATGTGCGATATTAAGATCACACCGACATGTTAGGCATACTCAGGCCCTGTGTTTAAACACCTGTCCGATTGCCTTTTCTGACCAAGACTGTGCAACAGCTCCCACCTAAAACAAAATTATATTTATTTTTAAATATTTGGGCTATGACACCGCCTATCCTGACAGAATTTACATGGCTTTGCTTGACATCTCCTGGCGACTTCCGGGACGCCCTAAATTAGGCCATGTTTGGAACCTTTCACAGCCTTCCGTTTTATTATTCACTGTGATCTCTGCACATTATATCATTTAGACTTAGTCACTAACAGGTTCACTAAATAAATAAACATTCGGAATATAATAATAAACACGTAGAAATGCAATATGGCGAAAACTGTAGATTTTAAGTGTTAAAGTAGAAGGTTCGTATAGCCACCAGTATACTGAGAGTCATAATAAAGGTATTTACATCGCTAACTCCATGGAGCAGAGTCATTCCTGAGAAGCTAACACTTACACAGTCAGTCAAAAATTTCCTGCATTTTATGGAACCCGAAGATTCCTAATCGCATTCACGAGTGCCCGCCACCTGTCCCTGTCCTCGGCCAGATCAACCCAATCCATGCCACCCCATCCCACTTCTTGAGTACATATTTCAATATTATCCTCCCATCAACGCCCAGGTCTTCCAAGTGGTCTCCTTCGATCAGGTCTCCTCACCAAAACCCTGTATTCCCCTCTCCTGTCGCCCATGTTTGCCACATACCCCTCCCATCTCATTCTTCTGAATTTTATCACCCGAATAATGTTTGGTGAGTAGTACAGAATTTATTACATCACATTTATCCAAATTAAAAAAAAACACGATTTCGCGTTGCTTTTTCTTTTCATTCCAAAAGAATTGTGCAACAATATCTAGGTGTACATTTACAGTCCCAAATAATAAACATGTAATGTCACATCGTTACATGCCAAAACTGGCACAGAGGTGAGATAGAGGTGTATAGTTCAACCTTGGCTGTGGAAGGCGGCGGATGATGAGGGCCAAGCCTTAGCCCTTTAACCCCTCTTGGAAAATCACGATAGACACTGTCCTGGAGGCTGGATGGACCCATGACCTTTGCGCAGGAAAGAAAATAGGCTTATTTGCCTCCACTGGGTTTCGAACCAATTCCGACCCATATATCCGTGTGTACTCCTACAGTATTTCACGCCTTGGGTAACGCCACGAACAAGAATGTATGTAGTAACTCTGTGGTATAATTCGTCAGTGTCGAAACAAACAACTCCTACTAATACAGAAATATTAAGATCTGTGATGTCGCCCTTCCCGAATGCATGACAAACCACACGTCACAATTATGTTATTATGCTCGTTCGGCTGGGGTTTAAAGTCCTTGTGTGTCCCTGCCAACGACGACAACTCAGTTCGGACTAGACCGCCTAGTTAGACAGCATCTACGTGGTATGTACCATAGTTAGTGCTTTAAGTGTGTCTGTTGTGACTAATTAGTGATGTGCTTATCGACACTCAACATATCTGGTGCAAGATTCAGGGACGAGGGCTTTAAATTAATTGTGGTACTGTATGTCATGGCTAGGTGCAAGTGGGCAAGTGAGTACAGATGTTTCTCTGAACGTTTGATGTCAAAATACAGGCCACAGCAATTCAAACGTTCGCTACTTAAAAACTTTCAATCTCAAGTTGTGACATACCCGTTGTGTTAGATACAATAAGATGGTATAGGGTAGTGCAGTCGAAACACAACTAATAATGGGTGTAGTATTTGTTGCTAAGACTACATGTTTCTGCCGAAACATGTAGTCTTAGCAATAAATACTAGACCCATTATTAGTTTGTTTCGACTGCACTACCCTATACCATCTTATTAAAAAATTTCAAGTTCAGTACCTGTATTGAGAGGGTTAATGGGTTGCAGAGTTTTAAATATTTGGTGATATCCGTCTTAAATGTGAAAATACAAAACCCCGGACGCAAAATAATTATTTTGTGGGACATGGGACATGTGACCTATAGATTAGAGGTTATTGTTAGTAAAATTACTTATCATAAGGAAATAACATATTACACAGCTTATATCATCCTCTTGGGAAATTTACAGACTTGGCCTCAGTTGACGCACAGCTTAGAAGCCACATTATCAGATTACCGTAGGCTTAAGCGTTATCGTGGGACATTTAATCCCAGCTGACATGATAACGCCAGAGTTAACAGTGTAATATTGTTGTTTCAGAGATTTCGGGTTCAAAATTCCTCCCGGAGATTTCGTTTTCATACATTTTGGAGGCAAATAATCGGATAATATTACTGTACATGCTTTTTGGTTCACAACAAAAATAACCAGCCTACCATTCAATGCTGAACAACCCGTGTGCTGCTAGTTAAAGAAGAACTCTTAAAGTAAATTAAAATTCACCAACCAAAGCCTCACATTTCCGCTCTGGTTTATATCAAAGTTTTCACATCCTGCCTGTTAAAATCGTCTTAGTTTCAGTCTTGTAGGTCCAAAAGATGTAAAGTTCATGACTTGTATTTAGGAGGGTCCTTCTCAAATTTTGGCCAGGACATCCACTAATGTGACTGAGAATTTCATGTTTTTCCTCCGTCCGTGAGGGCAATGACGGAATGGTATCCAAGTTGCAACACAACTGCTTCCTTCCATATCCTATCCCATTCATTATTCATTAATCACCCTTCCATTCTATACTATTTAATCCAACTTACTGATAAGGACCTTAAAGATCCACAAATACGGCCAAACACACAATTCACGACGTGGTTTTCGAAGAATTTCTTATCAAGGTTTTTAGACTATATGCAGTGCCTCCCTTTTCGAGTTTTATCAGTCCCTTTTCTCCCTATCGGAGCACAGGGCCTCCACGAAGCATAAACAACATGCATGTTTCCTGCTCTCTCCAAGTCCTTCCCACCGTTCCAGCTTTCTGCTCTACATTTCTTCTCTAGCTCCTTCTCTGCCCTCTTTTGTACTTGGGTGTCCAACCCAACGTTAAAGGAATCCTTCCTCAGTGTATGCTTACCTTAAGCACAAGAAGCATATGTGTGTTCCTTATCTTATCAGTTCATTGAAGTGATCAAGTTTGCAGCCGTCCTGCTTCATACTCTGGAAGCCCCATGTTCAGATTTGTGCACTGAGATCTGTAATCTTAAAGTCCTTTAGTGGTTTTCCTCAGTTCACCCAGGTAAAACCCGACGTAGTCCTCAGCTTTCGCTTTCTTTCACATCTATTTTTTTTTCAATCTATTATTTATCAGCATCAAGCAGTGCGAACAGTTCAACTTTCAATTCTTGATCCTGAGGATGGCAACGTTAAACGCCTCTGCAAAGTGAGTAACTACTTTCCTGTCGATATTGCTTAACATCTCAGAAGATTCTGAAAATAAAGGGTCGTTAAATGATCCATAAATAAACACTGTTGAGGGAAAGAGACCACTAGGGAGGCCCAGACGCAGATGGGAGGATAATATTAAGATGGATCTTCAGGAAGTGGGAGGGGGTTGTGAGGACTGGATGGA
>JGI20166J26741_10907781_pt1 | contig 14806 bp, 8 predicted proteins | sample TergutCu122P5_FD_26741 | JGI IMG/M metagenome (IMG submission 26741)
AGCCGAAAGGCACTACCCTCGCGTTTGCCAGCATCAATATCGACGACAAATTCGCCGTGAACGGCATCCGCGTGGTCCGAAGCGAAAAGGGCCCGTTCGTGGCCATGCCGCAGACGCGGGACGCCAAAGGTGAATACCGCGACGTCTGCTTCCCGGTCACGAAGGAACTCCGCCAGCAGATCAACGACGCCGTGCTGACGGAGTACAGCGCCGCGAAGGACACGTTGGTGACGCAGAAAGAGTCCACGGTCGAGAAGCTGCGCGCGGCGGCCACCGCCGCGAAGGAGCGGCCGCCGCAGGCGAAGGCAAAATCGGCGGCTAAGCACGCCGGCGCGGAACTGTAGGGCCGAGTATGGATACGCTGAAACTATACAGCCCCTTGGAGTTCTATCTCCACGACCCGCGGGAAGAGGAGCGCAACGGCGAGTACGGTATGTACGATCTCTACGACAAGCGGTACATCATCCCGCACGACGAGGCGTGGGAGCGGCAGGACGCCCTCGATCTCGCCCTCCTGCGCGACCGCGACCGTATGGACGCCGAGCGCGGACTGGCCGAATACCTGCCCGCCGAACTGCGGGAAAAAATCCGGTCGCTGTTCCCCGACATCGAGTATTACGGCAATTACTTCTACTGCGCGGCCACGGCGGAGTTGACCGCGCCGCTGACGGAGGCGGAACTGGCGAAGCTGAAGGACTGGTGGTCCGGGCAGCTGAGCGACGGCTGGGGCGAGAGCTTCGAGCAGCGGGAACTCGTAACCGGGCGCGAGGTGATGTATGTCGTACCCTGGTGGCCGGGCGATATGTTCTATATCGACACGGAGCGGGAGTTCCGGCGGCGGCTGGGGCTGGAGCCGGAGCCGCGCACCGTACACGACTGGCTGCGGCAGGGGCAGGAGCGGACGAAGTATCAGCCGCGGCAGATCAGGCGCACGTTTAAGCATCACGGGGAGGAGCTGTAGGGCATATTGAATATCAAAGATAACAGCATACGGCTCGGCAGCTTGTTTGACGGCATAGGGGGCTTCCCCTATGCCGGTTCTTTTTTCGGGATCGAGCCGCTCTGGGCCAGCGAGATTCTGCCCCAGGCGATCTCGGTCACAAGGCGGCGCTTCCCCAAAATGGCCCATGTCGGCGACATCACGGCCCTTGACGGCGGGACACTCCCGCCCGTGGACATCATCACCTTTGGGAGCCCGTGCCAAGACCTCTCGACCGCTGGTCGGCGTGCTGGCCTTGCCGGGGAGCGGAGCGGCCTCTTTATGGAGGCGATCAGAATCATCGATGAAATGAGGGAGGCAACGAATGGACAAAAACCCGCCTTTGCCGCATGGGAAAACGTCCCAGGAGCACTCAGTAGCGGGTTCCCCAGCGGGGCTGACTTTGCTGCCGTGCTCTCGGCTTTCACAAAAACCGAAATTCCAATACCTCGGTCTGGACGCTGGGCAAACGCCGGCCTGGTGCGAGGCCGAGGCGTTACTGTCGCTTGGCGGGTGCTCAACGCCAGTCTGTGGGGAGTCCCCCAGCGCAGGCGTCGTGTGTTTCTTGTCGCAAGTTTTGGAGCCCCGTGTGCCGGAGAAGTATTATTTGTCGAGAACGGCCTGTCAGGGCATCCTGCGCCGGGCGGCCAAGCGGGGCAAGGACTTGCCGTCGATGCTCCGGGAGGCGCTGGAGGCGCAGTGCCGGGACGCTGCCTGACACCTTGGGACAGAACCCAATCGCGGGTGTTTCCCGTGGGCAGTATGGCTCCAACGCTCGCCGGCGCTGACGGCGGTGGGGGGCGGAACCCCGGAGGGCTGGTGTTTGTCGAGCCGGAGTTTGCGCGGACACTGACCGCGCGGGGTGACGGCAGCCCCGGCGTTGATCTGGGGCCAAATGTAATAGCCGTAGGAGTACATCAAAACCAAGCCGGGGATGTCACGGTGTCCGAAGCCGCCTACGCCCTCGCCACCACGGGGAACGCAACCAGCCGCAACGCGCCGCTTGTGGCGCACCCGGAAATATCCGGTACGCTCTGCGCCTCCGGCGCGGGGCTGTCCCGGCCCGCGGGAATGGCGTCGGAGCCGGACTTGTGTGTCGCTTACGCTCTCCCGCCTATTCCGATTCACAACAAGGCCACGCGCTATCAGGGCGGCGGGCCCACACGCAAGGACGACGGGGCCGGCAACGGTCTCGGCATCGGCAGACCCGGCGATCCCACACCGGCAATGACGGCGGGCGGTCAGCACGCGGTCGCAAGCGCGGCCCGCTCCGGCTACATCGTCCGCCGCCTGACACCGACAGAATGTGAGCGTTTGCAGGGTTTCCCGGACGGCTGGACAGCGGCCGACGCTGACGGGAAACCGATCAGCGATTCCAAGCGCTACATGATGCTCGGCAACAGCGTCGCCATCCCCTGCGTGGCCTTCGTGCTGGGCGGGATCGCGGCGCAAATGATGAAAACGAGAGAGGAGGCAGCCTGATGCCCTTCGTACCCGTTCCGAAAGACCTGACAAAAGTCAAGACAAAAGTGGCGCTGAACCTCACAAAGCGCCAGCTCATCTGTTTCGGGGCCGCCGCCTTAGTGGGCCTGCCCACCTACTTCCTGGCCAGGGGCGCCCTCGGCAACACCGTCGCGGTGTTCCTGATGATCGGCCTGATGCTGCCCTTCTTCTTTATAGCAATGTATGAGCGCGATGGGCAGCCCGCCGAGAAGATCCTGCGAAACTTTTTGCGGGCCAAACTCTGGCCCGGCACACGCCCTTATAAGACCGAAAACCTGTACAAATATTTGAGCATGGGAGGTACCCCGATTGCAAAACAAGGCAAAACAGCAACAAAAACGGCTGCCCGCAAACGTCCGGCAGGCACAGGCAAGTAAAACTGGCGGCGCGGCCGCTTCCCTGTCGACGAAGTTCTTCGGCCGGCCGGACAAACCGCAGACCGCCCAGCAGTCCATCCCCTACCGGGAGATGTACCGCGATGGCGTCTGCCGCGTCAACAGCCGGCTGTACACCAAAATGGTGGCGTTCACGGACATCAACTACCAGCTCGCGCAAAACGAGGACAAGAGCGCCATCTTTGACTCCTATTGCGAGTTCCTCAACTATTTTGACTCCAGCATCAGCGTTCAGCTCACCTTCGTGAACAAGCGCGTCAACGTCCGCGAGTTCGAGCGGTCCATCGACATCCCCCAAAGGGACGACGCCTTTGACTCCATTCGGCGCGAGTACGCCGACATGCTGAAAAGCCAGCTCGCGCGGGGCAACAACGGCCTGGTCAAGACCAAGTACATCACCTTCGGGATCGAGGCCGACAGCCTGAAAGAGGCCAAGCCCCGCCTCGAGCGCGTGGAGGCCGACGTGCTCGCCGGATTCAAAACCCTCGGCGTTCCGGCCCGTCCCCTGACCGGGCTTGAGCGGCTGGAGATCTTGCACGGCCAGCTTCACCCTGACGGACGCGAGAAGTTCCGCTTCGACTTCCGGGACATCGTGAGGGCCAGTATCTCCACGAAAGACGCCATCGCGCCGGCCGGCTTCGACTTCCGCGACAGCAAAACATTCCGCGTAGAATCGTACTACGGGGCGGCCAGCTTTATTCAGATCACCGCGCCGGAGCTCACGGATCGGATGCTTGCCGACCTGCTCGACCTGACCTCGCCGGTGACCGTCACGCTGCACATCCAGTCCATCGACCAGGCCGAGGCCATCAAGACGGTCAAGCGCAAGCTCTCCGATCTCGACAAAATGAAGATCGAGGAGCAGAAGAAGGCCGTCCGCGCAGGGTATGACATGGACGTGCTGCCCTCCGACCTCGTCACCTACGGCAAGGAGGCCGCGGCGCTGCTCAACGATCTGCAGAGCCGCAACGAGCGCATGTTTTTGGTCACAATCCTCGTCCTGAACACAGCCAAAAGCAAGCAGAAGCTGGAGAACGACATCTTCGCCGCGGCTGGCGTCGCGCAGAAGTATAACTGCGAACTCAAAAGGCTGGAGTACCAGCAGGAGCAGGGCCTGATGTCCTCGCTTCCGCTGGGGCTGAACCAGATTGAGATCCAGCGCGGGCTGACCACGTCGTCCACCGCCATTTTCGTGCCGTTCACGACGCAGGAGCTTTTCATGCGCGGAGAGGCGCTGTACTATGGGCGCAACGCGCTCTCCGGCAACCTGATCATGGCGGATCGAAAGCTGCTAAAGAACCCGAACGGACTGTTCTTAGGCACCCCCGGCTCCGGCAAATCCTTCGCGGCCAAGCGTGAAATCGTCAATGTATTCCTGATGACGGAGGATGACATCATCATAGCGGATCCCGAAGCGGAATATTTCCCCATCGTCCAGCGTCTGGGCGGCCAGGTCATCAAACTCTCGCCTACATCGCCTCAACACTTGAATCCGATGGATATTAACCCAGACTACGCGGATGAGGAGGATCCCCTGACCCTTAAAAGCGACTTCATCCTTTCGCTGTGTGAACTCATCGTGGGGGGCAAGGAGGGCCTCGCCCCGGTGGAGAAAACGATCATCGACCGCTGTGTCCGGCTGGTCTACCGGGACTATCTCAGCGACCCCTGCCCTGAAAATATGCCCGTGCTGGAGGACTTGTACGATCTCCTGCGCTCCCAGTCCGAGCCGGAGGCGCAGAACATCGCCACCGCATTGGAGATCTACGTCACCGGCAGCCTCAACGTGTTCAACCACTGCACGAACGTGGACATCGACAACCGGGTCGTCTGCTTCGACTTCAAGGAGCTCGGCAAAGGGCTGAAAAAGCTGGCGATGCTGATCCTTCAGGACGCCGTCTGGAACCGTGTCACGCTGAACCGCGCCGCGCGAAAAACCACCTGGTTTTACGTGGACGAATTCCACTTGCTCCTAAAAGAGGAGCAGACGGCCAGCTACTGCGTCGAGATCTGGAAGCGCTTCCGCAAATGGGGCGGCATCCCGAGCGGTCTGACACAGAACGTGAAGGATCTGCTGGCCTCCCGCGAAGTTGAAAATATCTTGGAAAACAGCGACTTTATCTACATGCTGAATCAGGCGTCGGGCGACCGGCAGATTCTCGCAAAGCAGCTCGGTATCTCGCCCTATCAGCTCTCCTATGTCACCCACAGCAACGCCGGCGAGGGGCTGCTGTTCTATGGGGACGTCATCATCCCGTTCCAGGATCGCTTCCCAAAGGATACCGAAATCTATACCTTGCTTACGACTAGGCCCTCCGAGGCGCAGTCATGAGCGCGGCTACGGGTTCGCTCACGCAAAACGCCGATGTGCGTGAGCTGTTCGGCATCTTGCACGACAACAATATCGACACGCGGGATCTGACTGCCATCATCAGCTCGGTCGCCGCAATGGAGCGTCAGCTCTCCGCCGCCGTGAATGAGCTGACCTCCATGCGGCGCGAGCTCGCCGCCATGCGGGAGGAGCGCAGCCACCCGGTCAAGACGGCGCTGGAAAAGGAGGTTCGGCTGCTCTCGGACAAGATCAAGGGTATCCGCGCCAAGCTCAAAGCGGTCAAGGACGGGATCATCAGCGAATGCAGGCGGGCTGTCGCCGCGTTCAAGGGCGCCGGCGTATCGGCGCTCAACAATCTCGCCGGGTTCTTCGAGATCAAACCGGCGCTAGAGTCCCTGCGGAGCAGCATCAGCGACGGGATCACGTCCAATCAGGCGTCCATCGCCAGGATCGAGCGGATCAGTGAGGCGCACCATACGGCGGGCCGCGCCATACGGAATATTGGCCGCGCCATCAGCGGCCAAGAGCCGGTCCCGGACATCAAGGCCAACGGAGCTCTGGCGCGGCTCATCGAGACGCCGTTTCGGGTACAACTGCGCAGTTTGACCGGCTCGCTTCGGGAAGTGAACAGAGCCTTGGCCGGGCTTGACCGCTTGGAGAAGGCCGCCGCGCGCCGCGCCGAACACGACCGCCCGTCCACGCTGGGGACGATGAAAGCCCTGCAGCAACAGGTGAATCAGAAAAAGAGAGACGCGCCGGCGCAGGAGAAAGCCAGGCAGAATGAGGCCGCCATTTGAGTGGCCTCATCATTTTTCGGAGGAGGTAATCGACACTTTGGAGCGCGAACCCTCACATCGGCCGCGTGACCGGAACATACGGGAAATGATGCCTGACGGTATGGAGACCGCCAGCGAAAACATCGGCGACGCCGGGAGGCAGGACTTCAGCCGCCGCGCGGATCCCGCGCGGGGCAGCCCGTCCGGGCGACAGGGCGGTATGCCGATTTCTGTCCGCAACGCGATCACACGTCAGTATAATCAGGCGCGGCAGCCCGATCAGCCGGCAGTCGTCAAACCAACGGATGTTCAGCCCACTGCTGAAATGTCATCCCATTACATGGCCGGAGCCCAGGACAGCAGACGGGCGGAACCTGCGCCGCGGTCACGGCAGGGTAAAATCTACAGCCAGCGGCATTTCCGCACAAAAGATTCTCTCGATCCCGCTCCGGCTGCGACCCCAGTCCCGTCCCCGGCTGCATCGCCGGCGCCAAACACATCAGCCACATCAGTCACAGACGGCGCCACATCTACGGCTCCACCGCAGTCACAGCGACCGGACGCCAAGCCGTCACACGAGAGTACCGCTCCGCACGTCCCTGTTAAAAGACCGGCGAGGCTTCAATTTTCGAAGGATGAGACCCCACCGTCTGGGACGCCGTCCAGCGCCGCGGCGAAAAAGGTATCCGGCAAGGCCCGGCGTTCCGAGGTAAAATTGGACGCCGCTAAGAAAAATCTCCCCAAAAAGCACAGAGTCAAAATTGGCAGCACCGTTGACACTTCAAGCGGCAAGCCCAAGCGAATACTGCGCTTTGAGACCGAGGGTAAAAGCAAACAGGCGCATCTCCGTGGCCCCGCCGTCACCCGCCCAATCAAGATGGGGGCCAACACCGCCGTCGCGGTCGGGCACAGAAAGCTCTATGAGGCGGAGCATGAAAACGTCGGCACAAAGGCCGCCCACCGGGGCGTGACGCTGGCCGAGGGCGGGGCCCGTACCGCGTACCGGCTGCATAAGACCGCGCCCTACCGCAAGGTGGAGCGGCTGGAGAGCAGATCCACCAAATTGAAGGTCAGGGAGGGCTATCAGAAAGCAGTCGCAGAGAATCCCAAGCTGAAAAGCAATGTGATCTCTCGCATGGCGCAGAAGCGGAAAATCAAGCGGCAGTACGCGAAGGCAGCGCGTGATACAAAAAAGAACGCCCAGCGCGTGAAAAAGACCGGGGATGTGGTCGGGACGGTCGGACAGGCTGCCGTGCGAACGGTCGCGCGCCACCCGGCTGTATTCGGCATCATCGGCGTCATCCTGCTGATCGTGCTGCTTTTTTCGTCGCTGATCTCGGCCTGCTCCAGCATGGCCGCCAGCGGCGGGGCCGTCATCGCCGCCTCCAGCTATCTCGCGGAGGATACGGACATCGACAACGCGGAGCTCTACTATACGGATATGGAGGCCGACCTGCAACTCCAAATCGCCGGCGCCGAACGCAGCCATCCGGGGTTTGACGAGTACAGGTACAATATTGGCGACATCAGCCACAATCCCTATGAGCTCATGGCCTACCTGACGACCAACTACCACGATTTCAGCTATGCCGACGTAGTATCGGTGTTGGAGAGCCTGTTCGCGGAACAGTATCAGCTGTCATTCACCGAGTCCATGGAAACCCGATACGCTGATCCTGACGACGCGAACGGCGACGGGGATCTGGAGCCTTATCCCTGGCATGTGCTCACGGTGACGCTGACCGCGAACTCCTTCACGGACATCGTGACCGGCCATATGGACAGCGATCAACTCCAGCACTTCTCGATCCTGATGCAGACGAACGGCGGTCGGCAGTACATCAAGAACCCGCTGGACTTCGGCTGGCTCTACCTGATCTCCAGCCGCTACGGTTGGCAGATTGACTCCGCAACCGGCACAAAGTATTGTAACCGAGGCGTGGACATCACACTTCCCTCCGGCACAGAGATCCATGCCGGGCAGGACGGCGTCGTTTCAACCGGCTATGATGCCGGTGGCTTCGGGAATTATGTGGTCATCACCGATGCGAATGGGCTGGTGTCCAAGTACGCGCGCCTGGGCAGCGTCCTCGTCAGCGACGGGCAAGAGGTCAAGGCGGGAGACGTGATCGCCACCTCCGGCAGCGGCGGTCTGCACCTCGAGATCATCAAAAACGGCCAGTATCTCAATCCGCTTTATTTCGCGGACACCGGCAGCAGCGCGAGTCCCACCTATGGCATCCCCGGCGCGCCCATGAGCGATGACAAATTCGCCGCCATGATCGCGGAGGCAGAGAAATATCTAGGCTGGCCCTATGTCTGGGGCGGCAGCACTCCCGCTTCGAGTTTTGACTGCAGCGGCTTCGTCTGCTGGGTCATTAACCATTCCGGCGTCGGAAACGTCGGACGCACCACGGCCCAGGGGCTGTACAACCTCTGCACCCCCATTTCCCCGGCTGACGCGAGGCCCGGCGATCTCATCTTTTTCACGAAGACCTACCCCTGGCAGAACGCGGTTATCTCGGACACGATCCCCGAAGGGCTCTTGTTCACGGACGGCACCGTTTATCTGGACGGGAGCACCGCACCCTATACCATGAGAAATGATACGCATCCTGAGTTCTATCAACATTTACAACGCCACCCTGACAATTAGTATTATTTATTTAATACTTATAGTCATAGTATAGCATTGTTTTTTGTCGAATGATGTCGAATTATGGGGACAGAATATAAAAATCCACGACAACATATCGCGGATTTTATCTTTGTCAAATGGACTCAGCTCTCAGAAAGCATCGCTTCCAAAACTGCAAGTATGCGTTGCCGATCTTTTGGCGGCATTTCTTCAATCCGGCTCAAATAACTTGACGCGCGCTCCTTGTACGAATTATCGAGGACATCGATCAAAAGAGCTTCTGTAGAAACTTTCAAAGCGTTTGCGATATTGATGAAGTTCTCCAAACTGGGTTGCCTTGTACCTCGTTCGATATATGAAATGAAGATGGCGCTGACTCCGATTTGCTCCGCAAGTTTTTCTTGGCTCACACCAGCGGCGTCTCTATATTTTTGAATCTGCTTCCCTATCTTTTTCATATCCATAACTACGTTAACCCCCAACCAAACAAAAGTATGGCTAATACCATTGGTTGTAGTATAGTCTAACCATAAGTCATGGAACAGCTACTATTGGTCATATAAATATATGACTGTATATAATACTTTGGGGGTGATCTTCCTGGCCACCACCAGAATCATTCCGATCCACGCCGGCGGTCGCAATATTGCAAAGGCGCTCCGGGGCGTGGTGAACTACATATGGAACCCGCTCAAAACCAACGGCGGCGAACTCGTCTCCACATATAACTGCGCGCCGGAGACGATTGAGGCCGAGTTCGTTTTGGCGAAGCGGCAATACTGTTCCCTAACGGGCCGCAGCCAGGGCAGAAAGGATATTATTGCCTACCACGCGCGGCAATCGTTTAAGCCGGGGGAGATCACGCCGCAGGAGGCCAACCGGATCGGTTATGAGCTCGCCATACGGTTCACCAAGGGCCGCCACGCCTTTGCGGTCTACACGCATACGGATCGCCGGCACATCCACAATCACATACTCTGGAATTCTACCACGCTGGATTGCCGGAAAAAGTTCCGGGACTTCTTCCGCTCGGGCCGCGCGCTCCGGCGTTGCAGCGATGTCCTCTGCGCGGAGAACGGCCTGTCCGTGATTGAGAATCCAAAGCCGGGGCGCGGCAAAAGCTATGGCGAGTGGCTCGGCGCCGACAAGCCATTATCGTTCCAGGAAAAACTTCGGCGCGCCATCGACGCCGCCTTGGGGCAGGGGCCCTCCACGTTCGAGGAGTTCTTGTCTCTCATGCGCGAGGCCGGGTACCAGATAAACGATCACCGAAAGCACATCACGTTTCTCGCGCCCGGCCAAAAGCAGCCTACCCGCTTGGACACGCTCCGGGGCGACTATACCGAGGAGGCCGTCCGCGCGCGCATCGCCGGCCGACGCATTGTTTCCGCTCCTGCCGGTAAAGGTTTTAAGCCCTCGGCCCCTGACCGTCCTACTCTGCTGATCGACATCGAAGCAAAAATGCGTGAGGGCAAAGGCCCAGGCTTTGAACGGTGGGCCAAGGTACAAAACCTGAAGCAGATGGCACGGACGCTCATCTATCTTCAGGAGAACGGACTGAACGATTATTCTGTGCTGAAAAACAAAGCGGCGGCGGCCTCGGCGCGCTTCAATGCGTTGTCCTCCCGGATCAAAGCGCTTGACGAAAAGATGGCCGCCAACGCCGCGTTGCAAAAGTACATCATCAATTATTCCAAAACCCGGCAGGTCTATATCGAGTACCGCAAGGCCGGGTACTCCAAAAAATTCAGGGAGCTTCACATGGCCGACATCCTTTTGCACCAGGCGGCGAAGGAGGCATTTGACGAACTCGGTTTAAAGAAGCTGCCAACCATCGCGTCCCTGCGCGCGGAGTACGCGCCGCTGTTGGAAGAAAAAAAGAGGGCCTACGCCGAATATCGGGCGGCCCGTGAAGAGATGCGGACTCTGCTCACCGCAAAATCCAACGTGGATCGGCTGCTGGGTGTTGCGGACGGCGGGCGGGGGCGCGAATCCAGGCGCGAAGAGATTTGACCCGCTGGCAGAACAAAATAGCGGCCCGCCAGGGCCGCGTAGCCGTCCCCGCAACGCGGGGGCGATCAGGGGGATCGGGGTTCTCCCCGGCAAGCAGGCGCTAAGGTGGTACCTTAGCGCCCAGCTTGCTGAACTAATCAGGAAGTCCTGATAATCACGGTAATCTAGCAAAAAATTAAATCGGAACAATGCTAAAGAAGTGAGTGCCGGTGGAAACGCCGCGGCTGAAAGTTCCGATTAAAGTTGCCGACTCCGACGGCTCTATCAGGGAAGTTCCGATTATTTTTCCCAATGCTGTCTATCGCAGACCTGTCAGACGTTTCAGTGTGGCCTCATCGGAGACGGTGAAACGCTCCGGCGCAAGCTGCACGTGAAGTAGGTTCCCCGCCGGGGTCGCGGCCGCAATCGCCTTACGTTTGTGTTCGGTGTCCGTGAAGGTATAGTTTCGTTGTTCTTCCCCCCGACATCCCGAATGTTGCCGAAAACTTCACGGCAACATTCGGGGGTTTGGGAACTAAAGAATCTCGAAATACTAAATATTGGGATCTAAGGGATACAGCAGGATGGTATTATAACAAAATTTGAATGATATAGATACCTTCTTCATTATCAGGGTTCGTAAACCAAAAGACCAAAGTATAATCAATCTCGGAACCCTGTATATGATAGCTTATCCAAGGATAGTCATTAGGAGTGTTAACTGCTTCGGGCTTACCGAACATGGCAATCAATTCTGTCCGTGTCATATCCAGCGCGACTCCGTTTATTTTAACCAAGCTTGGATTCGTAATCTGAACCTGCTCTGCCATTTGTCCGTCCAAAGAATAAATCTCTAAGCCATTATAAAAGAAATAAGGTCCTTCTTCATCTAATGGGTCACCCAAAATGGAGGCAAATGGTTTTGAAAGAAGCAGGCTTACCGCAACATCTTTGTAAAACACGTCGGATGCAATTACACCCGTTGTGGCTGTTTCGTCTACGCTCCCTGGAGTTGGTTCTTTAAGTTCCGGCGTTACCTGCTCTGTCTGCTCAGTCTTTGGTGTGGGTTGAATGTTACCATCGCAACCACAAAGCATCAAAACAAGCGCAAGCGATATGCAATATAACAATAATATATATCCATATTTCCTCATAATGTTTTTCATCCTGTCGCCATTTCATAAGCTAGTTTTGCTGCCGCGTTGCCCTCATTCATCGTTGATACCGCACCACCACCACCGGAACCATAAAACATGCACATATGTCCGCCAAGGGGCCAACTGCTAAGTGGCGGGTTGCGGCTTCCTGGAGATGTATTTGAATCGTTAGGTAAACCATTACCTATTGCAAAATTCATTGCGTGAGGACGAAAATGGTACCCAACTGCTATTTTCCGTCCATCTACGATAATAATACCCGGACGAGCAGTCCACGACCAAGAAGATGTGTTTTTCCAATAGTCGGAATCACTTGCCTTTGATGCATTAAGGATGCTCTTGATAACATTAGTATCATCCACAGTTGCGGGTGACCAGTCAGTATGATACCCAGCACTTGCTGCCCAAGCAATATTTAGAGATTTCCCAGACTTCAGATCTGTCAGTGGCACGGTTCGCCGTGGTAACCCACCCCAAATACGCCCAACTTCAGCTTGCCCAAGTAATTCTACACCAGTCAAATCACATCCTGGGTTCCCAGAATCATATGGTGGTGTTGGTGTCGGTGTCGGTGTTGTGTCCACATCACCCGGCGTCGGTGTAGGTGACGGCGTCGGTGTGTTGCTCACTGGCGAGAGTGACAAATACTTATCCAAGATCCAGCCGGTGTTACCTTTGTATTGGCACTCCGCCCACTTCCACCTGTCGCCCTCGCTTATCGAGGCCTCAGCCGCATGCTTCCAGCCGGTATAGTAGACCTTTGTATTTAGGGTTAAAGCACTGCCCCAAGTAGCGCTAGTTTTACTGTGGTCTTTTCTGAAATTAGCGCCGGCTTTTTCGTTCACATAACGATCACCAGGGTTGCCGACCCAATACTTACCAGAAGTATCAGGGGCGGGCGAGGGAGTAGGGGCGTCGCTCGCTTCTACAAAGTAATAAACCCCACCTTGACTCTCCATCCTTTTGAAGAAACCGTATCCATTTATTATACCAAACAAATCGCTAAGATTAACATACATTGATTTGGAGTGGTAAAGTAGATCAATCGTTTTCCCTGTGTCGCTTTTTGCTTGTATAATAGAGTTGTCTTTTCCAATCCCCAACCAGTTCGTCGGGACATCTTTTGTTGTGTACGTAAATGTGTGTACTGTCCCGCCTCCACCTTGACTAGCTTTTTTGGGTGACCACTCTTTAAATATGCCAGTCTTTGTCGTTTCATTCCAACTAACAGCTTCTGCTTCAGTCTTATCGCGCATTACCGCCATAACTTTACGTAGCAGGAAATAACTCTTGCCATCTTTGGTTTCCGCGCTCCCAATATCGCCAGACTTCTTGACGTACGGATTTACTAGACTTGCTAATCCCAACGCATCCGTCGCCAAACCCGGATTATTCCCAACATACACATACCAATTGCTGCCGTCCTTTGCCGGGTCCTCCTGCGTGAACCTGTGCTCCGCCGCACTGTAGAACCGATTCTGCGCGTAGTACAGCCCCAGGGTCTCATCCCAGCTGTAACTGGCGAAGGCGACGATCTCAATGCCGGAGAAGTTGGTGTCCGTGTCGTAGCTGGCGGTGAGGATGTTGCCCCAGACGTCATACATGGCGTGGGTGATGACTGCGCCGGTGGCGTCCACCGCGTACACATCGGAGCCGAGGATGTCGCTGTGGAACCACACCTTCGTGATATCCAGCGCCGCGAAGTCGCTGGCCGGGTTCTCGCCGTACTCGCCGAAAGTGTTCGTCGCGCCGCGCGGGGTGCCCTCCGCATAGTCGAACGCCGCGCTGAAACGGTTGCCCCAGGGGTCGTAGACGGTCTTCGTCGTCCAGCTGCCGTCCTCGGTGGTCACAATGTCCCGGTAGGCGTTGGAGAGATAGTCCGGCGTGTAATGCGTCGTCACCGTCTCGTAGTTGTCCTGCTGTACGGTGCCGACCTCGGTCTCCCAGCTGCGCTGCCAGGTGGCGCGGAAGTCGTCCAGGGCAGGGAGGTAGTCCGGGATACGGCTGCTGCCGTTGTCCAGGGCGGCGTTGGCGTAGCCCGCGTTCTGGTTGAGGCGGACTTGCACGTTCCCGATCCGCGCGCCCAGCGCGTCGTAGGTGTAAGTCGACGACTCGCCGTTGGATTTCAGGCCCTTGACCAGCTTGTTCTGCGCGCTGTAGGTGTACACCGTCGAGCCGTTGAAGTCGGCCTCGCCGATCAGGTTCCCCTCGGCGTCATACGTGTAATTGGTCGTGCCAGAGGAGCCGGTCTTGGATGTCAGGCGGTTCTGGTTGTCGTAAGCATAGGTGTTTGCGCCGTCGCTGAGCAGGTTGCCCGCCAGATCGTAAGTGTAGTTGACGACTACGCCGTCCGTGGTGCTCCTAACCAGTTGGTTCGCGGCGTCGTACTTGTGGCTGATGGACTGGTCACCGCGATTCGCGCCCACGCCGGAACTCATCTGGAAGAGGAGGTTGCCCACGTCGTCGTAGGTGTAGGTCGTCTGCCGCAGGGTGCGGTTGTTCGCCAGAACCTCCTTCTGGGACGTGAGCTGGCCCAGCTTGTTGTAGGCGAATTCGGACGTGCTGCCGTCGTTGTAGTTGGTCTTGATCAGCCGGTTCTCGGCGCTGTAGTCGTAGGTCGCGCCCGTGCCGTCGGAGGTATCCGTGAAGCTGGACGGGTTGCCGTTGAGGTCATAGGTGGTCGTTGTGACACTGCCGTCCGGGTATGTCATGGAGGTACGGTTGCCCACCGCGTCGTAGCCGTAGCCGGTGGTTGTGCCGTCGATGTTGGTCACCTGCGTGGCGCGGTATAGCGCGTCGTAAGTGAATCCAATTGTACCATTGGAGTTGGCCGCAGTCAACCTATTTCCTACCAAATCGTAGGTGAAGGTCGAGGTTCCGTCGGCGTCCGCCTGGGAGATGAGGTTGTACACGGCGTCGTAAACGTAGGTGGTCACGTTGCCGTCCCGGTCGGTCTTTTGGACGGCGTGGTTTTCCTTGTCGTAGAGGTAAGTCGTCGCGTTCCCGGCGGGATCGGTCTCCTTGACCAGGTTCT
>JGI20166J26741_10910003_pt1 | contig 14800 bp, 17 predicted proteins | sample TergutCu122P5_FD_26741 | JGI IMG/M metagenome (IMG submission 26741)
ATTCAATATTATTTCTGCCGTTGGTGGTTGAAAAACCATAGTCACGGACCATTTGAAGGAGTATGGAAAAAATTAACATGGATGAATATAAAAAGATGAATGAACATAATAGAGTTTATATAGAATAAGCAACTTTTGAGTTTTTAACTAATTGACAATCAGAATAATTACAGTCTAATCAATATAATGTCTAATGCATAAAATAAATCGTATCTTTAAATTTTTAATTGTTGGAATCTTGAATTTTTGAACTATCAAACAGTATGAATCTTGCTTTTCACATTGCCCGCCGTTATCTTTTTGCGAAAAAATCGCATAATGCCATCAATATCATTTCCGCAATCTCTGCTTTGGGAGTTTGCATCGGTACAATGGCAATTGTCTGCGTTTTATCTGTGTTCAACGGTTTTGGCGATACCATTCAACAACTTTTCAGCGTATTCGACCCTGAATTGAAGATAGAATTGACAGAAGGAAAAGCGTTCAACACGCACACGCCCGAGTGGAACAAAGTGCGCCAAATGAATGCCATCGCCTGTTTTGATGAGGTAATAGAGGACAATGCAATGCTTCACTACAAAGAGCGCCAAGTTTCTGCAGTGATAAAAGGAGTCGGGGAATCTTTTACCAAAATGGTGCAGATAGATTCGATCCTGTTGGCAGGCGATTTTACGCTCTATGACGGCGCTTTTCACAACGGCGTGATGGGCATCGGACTGGCGGGAGCGTTAAATTCGGGAGTAAAAACGCTGGATCCGATAACAATTTATGTTCCAAAACGAACGGGACGCATTGACCTGGTAAATCCACAAAGAAGTTTCAACACCCAAATCCTTTTTCTTTCGGGGATATTCTCAATCAAACAGGCAATTTACGACGATAATCTTCTCATCGTATCCGATTCGTTGGCACGCCAATTATTTGAATATAACGACAGTACAGCAACCTCAGTGGAATTGATGCTGAAAAAAGGCATGCACATCAAGACAGTTCAAAAGGAGATTGCAAAAGAGTTGGGGAGCAAGTTCAAAGTGCTCGACCGGAGAGAACAGCAGAGCGATTATTTACGGATACAGAAAATTGAGAAGTGGGTAACCTATCTCATTCTCTCGTTTATTTTGCTGATAGCCGTGTTCAACATTATCGGATCGCTTTCGATGCTTATTATTGATAAACAAAACGATATCGTTACTCTTCGAAATCTTGGCGCCGATGATAAATTGGTGCGCCGGATATTTCTGTTCGAAGGATGGCTAATTTCTGCCGCCGGTGCAGTGATGGGACTGATTCTGGGAATTGCATTGTGTCTGGGACAGGCTTATTTCGGGTGGATCAAACTCAATGGAGCAAATGTCATCATTCCAGCCTATCCTGTGAAGGTGGAATGGATGGACGTAGCGCTCACGCTGATTACCGTCCTTGTCATGGGATTCTTTGCTGCACTGTATCCGGTGCGACATTTAGCTTCCAAAGAAAATAAACCTGACATGCAGTGATACAGTCTATTGAGCGAAATGACAATTTATGGTTGACATAACACAGCCTGTTTATCACACTTTCGGTTTCAGCACCACGCCTTTGCTTTTGCGTCCGTCAATTTTTATCACCACCGGACGGTCGAAACGCACGTGGCGCAGAAACTCCGTCTCGGCAACGGCAGGCTGCGCATCTAAATAAGAAAAGTTCAAAAAGCCATCTTTTACGTAAGGATTAACAGTGAAATAGCCAACCCCGAAAGAGGTCAGATTCTGAAAAAAATGCGTCCCCTGACTGGGTTCTATCCGGTAATCTGTAAGCCCTGATTCCACAATCACCTTTGCAGCAGATATATGCGTCCATTTGACCGGAATGCCCAAAAACGGATCGTTAGTGCCCCATCGCCCCGGTCCGATTAACACACAACCTCGTTCTTCCTGTAACAACTTTTTATTTACCGCATCAACCTGCTCGGCTATCTTTTGCGTATTCGCCGCATTAAAAGCGCCCGGTTTCACATACACCACATCGCAGACATTATTGGTAATGCCATGCCCCAGAGCGCTGTTGCAATTAATAATCGTATCTTCATCGGGAATAGCAAACAGGTCTTCATCAATCGTCTCTTTGGTATCGACAATGGGACGGATCTGCAACAGATAAACCGTACCCGACTTGTTTTCAGTATCGAGATTGACGGCAAACTCTATCTCCACCGGATGCCCCATTTCGCGTTGCCCTGTTTCGAGCACTTTCCGCAAAATAGCCGCCAACGGGAAGGCGTCGTGTTTCAAAATATTGGCAAACGTAATCACTTTACGCCCTTGCTCATAAGCGGTATCGTAGAGCGACAGAGAATAGGGATCGAATGTAGAAGCAATCCAATGCAGCGCATCATCGGCTTCTGCATCTTTTATTCTCAATTTCAACAGATTAAAACCATCGTCCACCTGCGGCGTGAATTGCATTTGTTGCAGGTCAATGGCGTAAAACATGGTCTGCGTTTCTTTTAAGGCAATGTCTATATCGCTGGTTTGCAATGTGCTTTCAGGATGCGCCGGCGAAAAACGCAACGACATACCGCCGTCAACGATATATTTTCCAAGTCCCAGCGCAATATTGGCAACACCTTCTGCCGCAAGTTCATGCCCGATAGGATAATAGTTGACAGAACGGGCTACTCCCGAAAAAGAGGGATAAAAATGAGTCCCGTACGGCTTGCCGCAAACCTCTTGCAGCACAATTGCCATCTTTTCCTCGTCGATAACGTTGTGAGTAGCTTTCATATACGCTTTGCTCCCGTTGTAAAAAACGGATGCATAAACCGCCTTGATGGCTTCGCAAATGCTCAACAACGTCTGCGTTGTGCTCTCTTTGGAATTTGTTACCATATAGGTAGAATAAATTCCTGCAAATGGCTGATAATGAGAATCTTCCAACAGGCTGGAAGAACGTATGGCAATGGGTCCGTTGATAGATCCGATAAACGTAAACAGATCGGCTACTACCTCCTGCGACATCTTTGCCGCCAGGAAATGTTGCAAAATAACCTCGTCCGGCTCATCCTGCAATGCCACAGAATAGAGATTGTTCCGCTCCATAAATTCCGAAAACACATCGGTACAAAGCACCACCGTGCGCGGCACCGAAACGGACACCGTGCCGAACTCGTCCTCCTCGATGTTACGCTTCACCATAGCGTCGAGAAAAGCCAGTCCGCGCCCTTTTCCGCCCATCGAACCTTCGCCGATGCGGGCAAATTTTGAATATTCGTCAAATCGTTCGCGTTCAAAAACAGCTACCACTCCTCTATTTTTTATGCGGCGATAATCGACTATTGCCTCAAAAATAATGCGGCGCACCTCTGCCAAATCGTCGTCAGGTTGAATGGATATCCGGCGCAAAAATTCAGCCAGCGGAAACATTGCCCGCGAATAGAGCCATCGCGAAATATGATTGTGCGAAACGTGATAGTACAACGAATCATCGGGAATAGAAAAGACATTATCCTGTAAATCTTTTAGTTTTGTTACCCTCAATACCTCGCTGCCGGTTTTCGGGTCGATAAAGATAAAATCGCCAAACCCGAAACTGTTGATGACCGCCTCCTTAAACTCTCTGCTCAATGTCTTGGAATTTTTGTTCAAAAATATCAAACCGAATTTTTCCGCATATTCGCTATTTTCTGCTTCCGACGATTGCATAATAATTGGCACGTAAGGGTCGTTCAACCTGATTTCTTCGCACAGACTCACGCCGGCATATCTGTTTTTCACACCCGACCGCTGGTAGCTCACGTCGGTAATAACACCCAAAAGATGATTCTTGTACTTTTCATAATACGCCATCGCCTCCTCATACGAACGCGCCAGCAAGATTTTCGGACGCCCGCGCATCCGCACCATTTGCTCATGTTCGTTGAGCGCTTCCGTCATAAATGAGCGCGACTGCGTGAAAACGATCTTGAAAAGCTGAGGCAGCATGGACGAATAAAACCGCACGGAATCTTCCACTACCAAAATAACCTCCACGCCGACGGCACGAATATCTTCATCAACATTCATCCGGTCTTCAAGCAGTTTGATGATTGCCAGAAACAGATCGGTATTGCCCAGCCAGCTAAAAACATAATCGATGGCGCTCAAATCTTCATTGGCAAAACGATGAGAAACGCCGCGCGAGAAAGGTGTCAACACCACGATGGGAATTGCAGGATAGCGCTGCTTGATACGCTTCGACGCTGCAAACACATCGCCCTGCTCGCCCGACGGCATCGAAATAATCAACTCAAACGTCCGCGATTGCAGCATCCGAAACGCCTCTTCTTCCGTGTGTACCAGCGTAAAACGGGGCGGATATCGCAGGCTAAGCGACACATACTCATTGAAAATCTGTTCATCGACCCTGCCGTCTTCTTCCAGAATAAAAGCGTCATACGAGCTGGCAATCAGCAAGATATTGTAGATTCGCCGATTCATCAGATTGGCAAAGGAGGTATCCTTAAAATAGAGTTTTTTAATATTGATGTTGCGCATACCTGCTTACTGTTCTTCTCCTTCCGTTTCTGCTCCTTTTTCTTTGATTTTTCCCAGATATTCGGGCAAATCCATTCCCGCCTGACTGAACAAATCGTTAAGTGGCGGCACAGCTTTCATCAACCCCGCAAGGAAATTAGCAGTGGAGGTTGAGCCATTTTTCCCGTTATTGCCGTCCCACACGGTGATTTTATCTATTTTAATGTTTTTTATTGCTTCAACCTGTGTTCTGACCAAATCGGGCAATTTTTCGATAAGTAACAGTTGATAAGCGCTTTGTGCGTTTCCGGCAGCTTTCACCATTTCGTTGTATCCGCCGGCTTGCTTGGTCAGGATTTCGAAGTAACCACGCGCCTCTGCGTCCATTTTGGCGAAAATAGCATCCGCTTCTCCTTTTGCATTGACGCGAACTTTTTCTGCCTCCGCTTCGGCTTCAATGATTCTGCGCTGTTTCTCAATCTCTTCCGGCACAATGATGTTTGCCTGTTGCGTGGCGCGCTCGCGTTCGGCGCGTGCCTGTTCAGCTTGTTGTTCAGCGACATACGATTCCTGCAAGGCTTTTGCCTGTTGCACCTTTTCGGCAGCAACTGCAATTTTTGCCGCTTCCGCCTCTTTTTCGCGGCGAATGGCGTCGGAGTTTGCAATGTCGATTTTGGCATTATTTTCGCCTTGCACGGCAATAGCATTTGCCTGAGAGGTTTTGATGCGCGTATCACGCTGGGCTTCGGCTCTACCTATTTCACCAATTTTATCCTGCTCTGCCACAGACACTTTCGCCTCGTTTATTGCCTTTGCAGCTGCCTCTTTTCCCAATGCTTCGATGTAACCGCTCTCGTCTTTGATGTCGGTTACATTGACATTGATCAATTTCAAACCTATTTTTTTAAGTTCCTGTTCTACATTTTTAGAAACATTATCTAAAAAACGGTCGCGATCGGAGTTAATTTCCTCAATCGACATAGTGGCAATGACCAGACGCAACTGCCCGAAGAGAATATCGCGGGCAAGTTCCTGAATCTGGTCGGACGACAAGCCAAGCAGACGCTCGGCAGCATTGCCCATCGAATCCTGTTCGGTAGAGATGCCAACGGTAAATTTCGACGGCACGTCAACGCGAATATTCTGTTTGCTGAGCGCATTGGTCAAATTTGCCTCAATAGAAATGGGGATAAGCGACAAAAATGAATAATCCTGAATCACAGGCCACACAAATGTGCCTCCGCCGTGAATACACCGGGCAGAACCACCGCCCGTTTTTCCAAATACCACAAGAATTTTGTCCGAAGGACAACGTTTATATCTCTTAATCAACGATATAAATAAAACAAAGCCGACAACTACGGCGATTACAATTAAAATAAAGGGATTTTCCATGAAAATTAACAATTAAATAGTTTTATAGTTTTCTCCAAAGTTAGTAATTTTTGCAAAGATAATCGACATCATCTCGATTTTTCCCGACAAATGCTTCCATATCATGCACTTTCCACTTCCACAGTCTGTCCGTCAACAATTTTTATCACTTTGGCTTTTGCGCCCGTGGGTATTTTTGCGCCCGCCGTCAAAGCGTCGAGTTCATGAACCGAGCCGCGTACCGAAATCTGTATTTTACCTGTACCCGACTTGTTTCCAGGAATGGCAAGGTATACATCGGCAGCTTTGTTAAGCGTTTCAGAGAGTCGGAAAGTATTGTCTTTACTGAGTTTCAATAAGATTTTTACAAGAAAGAAGAAAATCATCACAAAAATGATTCCGCAAACTACGGAGACAAGCATCAGCAATGCCTTTGAAGAAATCATGCCGTAGAAGCAGATTCCTCCCCAACCTGCCCCGAGTAAAAAATTCACAAGATTGCGTACCGAAAAGAAATACGACGTACCGCCCGCCGAATGAGTATCGGCGTCTGTGTCAAAATTTATATCCGCATTCACATCTGCATCACTGCCAAATACATCGCCGCCAATGAACGACATTACTGTTTGAATTACAAAAAGTATGGAGGCAATTAGTGCTATTCCCCAATAAATTTTCAAATGAGGCTCAAGAGAGTTAAACCATTCCATCATGTTAGTATGAGTTTTAAACGTAATTTTATTTTGTCGGTATCAATAATTTCTTTACCTGTTTTTTTACAGGTTTAGGCACCAGCGAGGCAAATACTTTTTTCCACGCCAGCTTGTTCTTCTCCGGTGTAGGGTGCTCTGCAGGATCGTACAACATGCCGGTACAGAGGCACATCTTGAAATCGTTCCTGTGGAGAATGTCCACATTGCGACATGCCTCGCAACCTTTCCAAAACTCCTCATCATGAGTCAACTCTGAGAAAGTAACCGGTCGATAGCCCAACTCCGAATTTATCTTCATCACTGCCAATCCTGTGGTAAGCCCGAAAAGTTTTGCTCCCGGAAATTTGGCTTGAGAAAGTTCAAACGACTTCTTTTTTATTGCCGTTGCCAGACCGTGGCCTCTAAATTTTTCCGCCACAATGAGTCCGGAATTTGCCACAAAATGCTTATCCTCCCAGCTCTCAATGTAACAGAATCCTGCAAACTCTCCTTCTAAAGTCAATGCTATGATGGCTTTACCTTCCAGCATTTTGTTTGCTACATATTCAGGAGTACGCGTAGCAATACCGGTTCCCCGCTTGGCGGAGGCATCGCTGATAGTTGCTAAAATAATATCAACATACCCTAAATGACTCTCGTTTGCCACCAAAATGTTAATCTTCGGTTCGTTTGTCATCTCTTTTTTCATTTTATTTTCCATCAAATTTATTCTCTTTTTTTATAGTAATTTTAATCATTTCTTTTCTCAAAAACGGCTTCGGGAAATAATTCTGACAGCAAGTCGATAATATCCTGACGGGCAATATGTTCCTTTATTGCAAGGAAAATAGTGTCGTCTCCGGCTATGGTACCTAATACTCTGTCGTCATTGTAGTTATCAATACTCCATGCCAAAGCGCTTGCAAAACCCGGATTCGTTTTGATAATACCCAACGAATCTGTAAAGTCTATTGAAATAATTTCCGCCGGAAGACGCTCTGACGGCGACTGTACATCTCTTCCGCGACCATGCTCAACCACTTTGCTCGATAACGAATAGCGGTAACCGTTTGCTGTCGGAATTTTTGCCACTTTCAACTGTTTTAAATCACGGGATAACGTTGCTTGAGTTACATTTATTCCACTTGTTTGCAGCATGTTAAGAAGCTCATCCTGACTGCTGACCGTAAACGAAACAATCACTTCCTTTATCTTGTCAAGCCGATCTCTTTTATTCATTTTGTAGTGAATATTTATTCATTTCAACGTGCAAAATTATGCATAAAACGGGATATTTGCAATAGGAGAGTGAATTTTATTATTTTTTATAGTACCATGTATTGCATAGTATTATAATTTTTCATTACCTTTGCACCGCACAATAAATCGTTGCTGGATATGAACGTGGAGAATGTAAAATCGCAGATGCGTAAGGGACTATTGGAATATACTATTTTACTGATTATCAACAAAAAACCATCGTATGCGCCCGACATCATTAAAGGGCTGAAAGAGGCACAGTTGATTGTGGTAGAAGGAACGCTTTATCCGTTGCTCACACGTCTGAAAAACAGCGATTTGCTCTCTTATCTGTGGGAGGAGTCGACGCAAGGACCTCCACGAAAATATTATATGCTTACACAAAAAGGAGAAGAAATTCTTAATGAATTGAATAAGGCATGGGAAGAAATTAGGCAAACGATTGAAACGGTAAAAAACAACAGTTCGCAGTAAGATTTAGAAACTGAATGATAACAATCTAAAAATTTTTAAGTATGTTTGGCAGATTAATTTCTATTATTGTCAAAACGGTTTTATTAATGATAATCAATGAATTGGTTATGATAGTTTTGGCTAAATTTTCAAAAGCGTTTGAACACAATAAACTTTTGCATCAATGAAAAAAACAATTACCATCAACCTCAACGGTACTGTCTTCCAGATAGATGAAGATGCTTACAGCGTTCTCGATCACTATTTGAATGCCGTGTCGGAACATCTCAAAAATGAAGATGCGCAAGCCGAAATCATGAATGACATCGAAGCCCGCATTGCTGAACTTCTTACCGAACGGATGAACCGCTCCGGGCAAGTGATAACAATTCAGTTGGTAGAGGAGGTTACCAACATCATGGGAAAACCGTCAGACTACGGCGAAGAACAGGAATTGACCGACGATGCGCAACAATCGGAGAAACAGAGCTCGCAAACTGCCCAGCCGCGTACTGCAAAACGACTTTATCGCGACCCTGAAAATGCCATTGTCGGAGGTATCCTGAGCGGTTTGGCTATTTATCTGAACATAGATGCGCTGTGGTTACGCATTGGATTTATCATTTTGATGTTCGCCGGAATTGGTACCGTTATTCCTGTATATCTGATTCTGTGGATAATAATTCCAAAAGCGGAAACTACCACGCAACGCATGGAGATGCACGGCATTGATGTAACCATTGACAATCTGAAAGCGGAAGCCATGAAGATGAAAGACCGGGTGACAAATTATGTCAAATCGGACGATTTTGGTAAAAAAAAAGAACAACTGAAATCTGATGCCTACCGGATTAGAGATAATGTAGAACGTTATATCTCCTCGCCGGCGTTCAAAAGCGGTGTGAACGAAGTCGGAAACACCTCTACCCGTATCATAAAGGGCGTTGTCAAAGCGGGTGTGGCTTTTGTCTCCGGAATAATAGGACTGGTAGGCATTATAGTTGTTTTTTCGCTTTTAGTGATACTTGTTGTGGCTCTTATTAATCCGGCGTACATGACGGATTTGCAACTAAATCATTTTCAATTCCCCGGCAGCGTGTTATACAATTATTCTTCCGGACAAATAATAGCATCAATTATTGCTTTACTGCTGATAATCGGTATCCCTGTCCAAATGCTTTTTTTAGGAGCCATCAAATTGTTGTCGGGGAGAGAACATTTTTCGAGAACAACCATCTGGGTATCTGTGTTACTCTGGCTTGCAGGAATTTTCTTGCTGATAAGCGTCAGCACAAGATTTGCCTTCACACAATGGCTTAGCATGTTGAATTAGGGGTGTACGACAAAACATCCTTAACCCACATTGCAGACCTTAGCTCGTATCCCTCTGTAAATCAAAATTGAATGTTATGTTCGGATCAATTTTGAGCCCTACAGATTTTTTTCGGATGAAGGGAGCGTGTTTCAATTTCAAGGCGTCATATAACAATGCAACTTTGAGTTCCGGCTTGGAGCAGCATCGGATAGTTATTCTCTGTCCCCTGTCATTGTTCATGGCAGTGCTTACACATTTTTGCGTATTCATTACCCTTACCAGTTCACGCCATTCAGAGGTAATCCCTTTGCCTTTGAGCGGATGACGTATTGAGTTCACCACCCAATAAGCCATTAGTCCCAAATGAATATGTGCTTTCGTTGCATCATCTGTTTTGTGAAAAACAGGGCGCAAGTCAAGGTCGCTTTTCAGACAGCGTATGGAGGCTTCGATTTCACGGATACAATTATATACTGTCCAGACTAATTTTTCGAATGTTATTTATGTTAATCGTGGAAAACCGCTGCAATGTGGGTTAAAACAATTCGGGTACATTTTCAAATCGTGAGTTTGAAATGCACCCGAATAGTTATGTTGCTTCTAATTCTCTTTATCGGCAATAATCAGACAACTCTCCAAAGGAAGTATGCAATGATTGCCCATACGCCGAGAATGATGGCGACAATGCCCAGTTTACCTTGCCATGGCAACAGTTTTGCCAACAGTTCTTTGCCTTTTTCGTCAGCTTCGGCATTTTTTGACAACACGTATTTGTGTATCAAATTGTAGCCGAGAATAAATCCCAGACAAACTTCTACAACTGCTACAATAAGCCAGGTAAACCACCAAACAGGCGCGTACGCCAACCATTTAATGGCAATGATACAACTGATGATGCCCCAAATACCCCAAATGGCGAATATTACGCCAATCCATCCTTGATAAGGCGCAACCTTATCAAACCACTCCTTCGCGTTGGGTTTCTTTGACAATAGCAACGATGGAGCTGCCAAAAGTCCCAAAATAATCAGAGAAATTCCAAATAAAATCATACAAATAAAATTTAATGGTTAATAGTTATGTACTACAACAAGGTGCAAATATAATTTCTTTTTTTGATGTTTGATACTTTTTCACGAAAAAATTTCATGCACCCGTTGTTTCCGCTCTTTTTTTCCTGCCATAGTTGTCGTAGGCTTCTACGATGTGCTTGACCAGAGGATGCCGCACAATGTCTTTGACGGTAAATTCAACGTTGGAGATTCCCTTCACATTCTTCAGTACTGCGAATGACTCTATCAACCCCGATTTTTGAGAAGGCGGTAGGTCTATTTGCGTGATGTCACCCGTTACAATTACTTTGCTGTTGATGCCCATACGGGTGAGAAACATTTTAATCTGTTGAGTGGAAGTGTTTTGCGCTTCATCGAGAATCACTACAGCATCATTCAATGTGCGCCCGCGCATATAAGCCAGCGGAGAAATCTGAATTGTCCCGTTGTCCATATACTCCTTCAGTTTCGTTCCGGGAATCATGTCCTGCAGTGCATCGTAAAGCGGTTGGAGATAAGGGTCGATTTTATCCTTCATATCGCCGGGCAAAAATCCTAATTTTTCGCCTGCTTCCACTGCCGGACGGCTGAGAATGATGCGCTTGTACTCTTTGTTTTTTAACGCTTTGACAGCCAGCGCAATGGCAGTATAGGTTTTCCCCGACCCTGCAGGACCGATGGCAAAAAGCAGGTCATTTTTCTCAAACTCTTTGACTAATTTTTGTTGATTGTGCGTGCGTGCCGTGATGATTTTCCCGTTGATGCCGTAAAGAATCAGATTGTCCTGTTTCACCTCCTGAGGCGCTTTGCCTTTCACCAGATCAATGATAATCTCTTCATTCAGTGTATTATATCGTGTGCAATACTGTTGCAGTTTTTCAACTGTTTCCACAAACAACGCTATCAGTTCTTCGTCTCCAAATACTTTCAACACATTGCCGCGGACAACGATTTTTAACTTTGGAAACAGATTTTTTATGAGGTGAACGTGCGCATTGTTCACTCCGTAAAAAAGAGCTGGATCAATGGAATCATCCAATAAAAGCGTGTGTTCAATCATAGTATTGATTTTATGAACCTATTTCGTACAGGTATTCCGGTGCATAATCAGCGCCATTCGCCCATTCGATGGTATTATATTTCACTTGAAAGTTTTTAAAATAATCCAATTGGCGTAAAGGTTCATAAACTACTCCGTTTAATTCATTTTGTAAATCAACGGTTTTTGTTTCGCCATTATTAAATGTCAACAAAATGCGATAATCATCCAGATACACAGCTTTTAATACTTCTAATAAATACATAAACGATTTATTTTAATGGTTCTATTCGAGTCAGTATATCCCCTTTCTGCGCTTTTTCCCATGCTTCAAACAGTTCTTTCCTGTGGATTTCCAACCATTCAAAAATCATTTTTAAGGCACGTTGAGGCATATTGCCTGTAACAATCCCATCCTCTATAGTAACCGTAATTTTATATTCGCCATACCATACATGAAAATGGGGTGGTACATGGTCTTTGAAGTTCATCAATATGATTAACCCATAAAATGCGCTTAGTTGTGGCATAATTTTATTAATTTTTCCCTACAAAGTTAGTATTTATTTTTCATAATAACTTAACTTTATTGCACTTATTCTGCAAACAACGGATAGTTTGCCATTGTCTCGTTTACTTTTTTGCGAACCATTCTGATAATCGGTTCATTATCAATATTGCACAATACATGGTCAATCAGTTCTACAATCTCTTCCATAAATGACTCATTGGCACCTCGCGTAGTGATTGCCGGCGTTCCGATGCGGATTCCCGATGTCTGGAAGGCAGATCGGCTATCGAATGGCACCATGTTTTTATTGACAGTGATATCGGCTCTCTCCAAGTTGTGTTCGGCTATTCTTCCGTTCAGTTCGGGAAATTTGGTGCGCAGGTCAATCAGCATGGAGTGGTTGTCCGTTCCACCGGATATAATTTTATACCCTTTTGATATAAAGGCATTTGCCATTGCCGCTGCATTTTTCTTTACCTGAGTTTGATAGGTAACAAACGAAGGTTGCAACGCCTCATAAAACGCTACTGCTTTGGCGGCAATAATATGTTCGAGTGGACCTCCCTGAATACCCGGAAATACGGCAGAATCGAGCACGGCGGACATGTTTTTAATTTCTCCTTTCGGTGTTGTTTTCCCCCACGGATTGACGAAATCGTTACCCATTAAAATAATGCCACCACGCGGTCCGCGAAGCGTTTTATGAGTGGTAGAGGTAACGATGTGAGCATGTTGCAACGGATTGTTAAGCAATTTTGCCGCAATCAGTCCGGCAGGATGCGCCATGTCAATCATCAGCAAAGCGCCTGCCTTATCGGCAATAGCGCGCATACGGGCATAATCCCAGTCGCGCGAATAAGCCGAAGCGCCGCCAACAATCAGTTTCGGACGCTCGCGCAGGGCAACTTCTTCCATCTGGTCGTAATCCACGCGTCCCGTCTCCTCTTTTACATTATACTCAAGCGGATGATATAAAATGCCGGAACTGTTCACCGGCGAGCCGTGCGACAGGTGTCCGCCATGCGACAGGTTGAGTCCGAGAAATTTATCGCCCGGATTCAATACCGCCAAAAAAACGGCTGCATTTGCCTGTGCGCCTGAATGTGGTTGTACATTGGCATATTCGGTGCCAAAAAGCTGTTTCAGCCGGTCGATAGCCAACTGTTCGCTCATGTCCACCACTTCGCAGCCACCATAATAGCGGTGCGCAGGATAGCCTTCGGCATATTTATTGGTCAGCCACGACCCCATGGCTTGCATTACTTGATCGCTTACAAAGTTTTCGGATGCAATCAATTCAATGCCTTTCAATTGGCGTTGATGTTCTTTCTCGATAATTTCAAAGATAGCGTTGTCGCGTGTCATAAAATCTTAAATTAATGAATGATGTGATACAATGATTTTGAACTGCAAAATTAAACATTGTTTCGCAAAAACAGGCAGGGTGCACAACAAAATTTCTTATTCATTATAAAGTCTATTTTCTATGGAGAATTAAATTTTTCCCACCTTTTTTCAACGGTTTTAATACACATCTTATCAATTTTTCAACGGTTTTAATACATTTTTTTATGTAAGAACTACGTATCATTAATTATCGTCCATTTTATATATAAATGACTTATAGACTATTATGCAATTTTGATTGAGATTTTTCAACAGTTTAACCCCGTCTTTAAACATGGGTTAATTTGTTATATATTAACAACATATCTAATGTGTGTATATTTGTGTATGTTCGCGTGCTTCGTTCATTTGATAACATGCATTTTAATGGTTAATTTTGAACCGATTTATTTTAATGATATATTAAAAATCCATACTAAACCGCATCTTTTTATATTAGCTGTGAATTTTTATGTATGCATGTAAATACGCATCATAAACTTACCACACTTCACATATTTACACAACAGAGTGTAAATTAACCCTATCACTAATCCCTGTTGAAATAGAATAGACACAAAGTCATTATAGACAGGCACAAATTGTCTATAACAGAAAATCAAGCATCTAAAACTAAGGAGTGTCTCCTGTTTTATATATTTACAAATGATCAATTTCAATAATTAAAAGAAGAAACTTATGAAAAAAAACGTATCAATTTTAATGTTAGCGATCTCTCTACTGTCCGCGTATTCCGTGTTTGGACAGTCAATTGGAGTGGGCATTGGCGGAGCCTTTGTACCCGACTCCAGTGCAATTCTTGAAATCAAAGCGCCTCACAGCAATCAAGGTGTGTTGCTGCCGCGCTTAACTACTTCTCAGATTGGCGATATTGCCAAACCTGCAAATGGATTACTTGTGTACAACACTTCCGACAGTTGTGTTTGGGAATACAACGGAGCAGGCTGGATTAGTCTGTGCGGCAGCGGGTCATCTCTACAGGTCAGCAGGGTTTACTTGGTTAAAGGAAAAAACGGTATCACCGTTGACAGCGTTGAAAACGACCTCGCTACGACTTATACGGTAAGCATTACGCCCGGTAGCATAGATTCTACAATGATTGCCCCAAAAGGCATCAGCGTAACCAACATAAACGGCTCCAGCGCGGCAGGCGAAGTGCCCGTAACCGACGGCAGCGGCAACGTAACGTGGCAAACGCCAAACAGCG
>JGI20166J26741_10911115_pt1 | contig 14799 bp, 8 predicted proteins | sample TergutCu122P5_FD_26741 | JGI IMG/M metagenome (IMG submission 26741)
AGGCCTAATGAGTGTGATAATCCCAAGAGTAGGGTGGTCCGTAGAACATTCTGACTAATGAAAGTGGTCCCCACTTGAAAAAAGTTTGAGAAACGCTGCTGTAGACAATTAGGGTTAAAACCCCGTAAGCGTTATCTATTTCGTGTTCTGTTGTCAGTCCGGATACTTTTTGAACAAACATCGTATATATAGCAGGTCTTGTCTTTCTGTGTATATATGTATAGAATTGAAGAAATAAAAGGTAAATAGGAGTAAATAATGTTACTATCTAGGACACTAATTAAGGAAGAGGGTAGCTCCAATAGTATCGAGAATCCCTTTCTTGTCCCCTACAGATTTTTGTAGCATGTACCTTAAACATTTGTCAGTCGTTCTTAGGTGAAATCGCCCTCCTATAGTTGGTGTTTTGTTTTCGTATTTACTCTCCCACCAACTGTGACAGACGGTAGAATTGCTCGATGTTCATTCTTAGAAAGCCATGAAATTTCTCTTCATCCTCCAGCATATTCCGGTATAAGTGGCAAAATATTCCGAATTATGGTCTTTTTACGTTTATCGGGTGCACCCACATGTTCCGTCTGTTACGACGCCACCTCCTCCACATAATCATGTGCAAAACAAGCATGTTAAAATTTTCCATCGCTTTAGAGTTCTTTAGTTCACTGTTCAGAGAGTACTAAAAAGCTACTGGAACTCGCGCAGACTTGATTGTACTCGACTCGGTCGGTGTGAACACCCCGTGACTCTACAGTCTGACTGGACTGGATTGGACTCCACTCGACTCGACGCTCTTGGTGTGTACGCACTCTTACGGTTTGCGTCACAGCTTTCCACTAAACTGCACTGCATTGCATTGCTACTAGCCACCAGACACCGATGTAACCTCACTTCTTAAACACGTTTGTGCACCACACCGTATATACCAAATCACCCAATGATTTCTGTTGCGACACCTTTCGGCATCTACTGATGCCATCTTCAGGGAGTCAGTCTACTGTAATTCCCTTCTCAACATATCTAGAGAGCGATTTCATAATCACCGCCGAGTGTCTGTAAGCAGTTATTAACTATCCGTTGTAAGGACGTAGTTTAAAATCAGAGATGCACAACTATAAAACACCGCTGAAGATCTTCAGCCATATGTACGTCTAGTAAGATTAAAAATTAAAACATGTAAAATTACTTCATACCATTGATGTTGAATCAGGCGCGTCTGTGTATGCGATTGAATCTATATCACTATCGTCTTATTGTGTATGTGTTTGGACGTCATGTACGGTACCATCCCGAATTGGGTGCAGTCCTCTAAATCTTCAGTGGCGTTTTAAGTTTGTAATTTCTGATTTTAAACTACGTCCTCGCAACGGACAGTTAATAACTGCTTGCAGACATTAGGCGCTGATTATGAAATCGCTCTCTAGATGTGTTGAGAAGGGACTGACTCCCTGCAGATGGCATCACTAGATGCCGCAACGCGTTGCAACAGATATGAGTGTATGATTTGTTCTACAATGTGTGGTGCATAGAAGATGGTTAATATAAGTGGTGTTACAGAACATGATGCACGGTACGTACGCCATAGAACACCGATGTAACTTCAACAAAAGTGTATTAGAATAATGGATTTGCAAACCTATGTTCAATACCAGATGAACATGCAAGTTTGGGCGCAGTGGTTGAAACTGACGGAAGAACGCATTGTATTTGTTTAACGATGTTCTTAGTTGGTGCGGTTTTGTAGCTTGGCGAAGTAGATCGGTGAATGGGTATGAAGCTTTGGTGAAATAACAATGATACGGGAAACATATGCACGCGGTGATAAACCTGTCCACTGCCACCTTTCCTGCCACAAGTCTCACTTTCTTTAGCCTGCTTATTTTAACTACGTGGTCTATCTTGAAATTCGTTGTTACCGGCTGGTCAGAAACTTCTGTACTTTATGGAATCCGAATGTGCAGCATTGTGTTCTTAAAAGTCAAACATCAGGTTTTATTCTGAGCTAATTGAATCCATTACACACCTTCACAGTCTTCTTTTCCGACGATCCTCTTTAATATTATCACATTAAGTATGACTATGGGTGTAGACGTTGAATTGTATTCGACAGGTAGTCGTTTCGGATCTTCAACGCGGTAGGGTTTCCTCACATTTCTCCCTTCCTGCAAATACACAGTGCTTCTAAATACACCACTGTGGTTTCCGAAATGTTTCCTGTTTACAGTACGTAACCTTTCATTTCATTTGACGTCACTCAACGTAGCAGCTGGTATTGCGTCGTTAAACACCGTAATGATAATACGTAGCTTAGGACGATATTATTCTGCACCCCACATAGTCCCTTTCTGCATATTTGCCGACAGGAAGTGAGTCTGCATTTCTGCTTTCCGCCGTCCATTTCAAATATCCTGCCTATCTCATTCGTCACATTTTCGGTATTTGGTCATTTAAACGCACCGCCCTGCATATGACAATCAGTAACTGAATGCGAAGCGTGGACTGCTTGCTGCAAAACCTGCAGTAACGAGAAGATGGTGCTTTAATGGTTAAAATAAAATAATTTCAGTTCCATGGAAAGCCAGCTGTCAGATTCGAATTATATTAAAGCGTGCTAATGAGACGTGCTAAAAATAGCGACGAAAATTAGTGGAATTCTCCCTTGTCGCCCTGAATAATGAGGAGAAAGGATTTCCTCGTGAATGATCCTCTAAACGTTTCATAATCAACGGTCTGCTATTCTGCAATGACACCGAACTTCCTTAGCGAAGGTATGTGGAATGTACAGGGCGTTTTACGAGTTGGTGCTATCGCGGTGTGCAGACTGTTTTAGAGCCTTGTGTTTGGACTAGTAAGGGGTTCTTCTCCCCAGTGGTCGGGCGATCTAAGACATGGTTCTGTGGTCGCTCCCCTACTCGGATTGCGGGTTCGAATCCCGTCGGGGACATGGGTGTCCTTAACTTGTGAATGTTGTGTGTTGTCAGGTAGAGAGGTCTCTGCGACGGTCCGGTCACTCGTCCAGATGAGTACTACCGAGTGTAGTGTGTCTGAGTGTGGTCTCTAAACCTCAACAGTGAGGAGGCCTAGGCCCACTTGGGGCTGTCGAAGCATGGAAAAGAAAGGAGTTCGCCTGGGAAAGATGCGAATTGTTAATATTTGGGAACGACACTGACTCTTAAAAACTGCATTTAAAAAGGTAAAGCCGTCCCGTTACAGGCCTGGAGTGGTCCAGAGGGTTCCAGGAAGTTAAGGTTCCCAGATTTCATGACAGCGGCACAGGATGGTGGTAAGGTTGTCAGCCTTATGCACCGGCCGCCTTTACGCCCAGGAAGTACACGTGGTACTCATTTCTATTAGAGACTGAGTCGACCCCAGGGCCATAGTGTGACCGGAATGATTGTCACTGAAAAATTCCAATGCCACCATCGGGAATCGAACCCGCGACCTGAAAAACTGTATTTAATGTAATATTAACAACAGATCAAAATCGCGAATACTTACTGCCACTGGACTTAGAATATTTTATCATGCAGTCTCTTCTCTCAAAACGGGAAGTTACGATGTCTTTTGAGGCTGCCTCGTTGTTTATCTGGATGTCAGACCCAGCTTCTCACACACCGGTTACCACATATGTTGAAGGGATTTGAAAATAAAAGTTTTGAGGCAAGTATTTGACCCTAAAACAGAGTGAGCCCAACTGGCAGGAAGCTTGCAAAAGTACATTACGAGTACCTTCCAGTTCATCAGCCAATATTACGTTTTTCTATGGTGCCACAACCTAAATCGGGCCTAGCAATTAACGAACGAAGCTGTACCGTTACGTGTAAGCAGGCACTGACGTGAAGCTGATGTACAGCTGTGCCCATACTCGACCACGGCTCTAGAAGGTGGTGGGTGGTCAGCGCCACGCCCTGGCCGCTTTCACCCCGTGGAAAGACGCCCGGTACCCATTGTACAGGAAGATGGATGAACCTTGGGCCCGGAAAATCTCGCTTCATTCCGTGCTGGAACCCCGGACCGTCCATCTCATAGTGGGGCCAATATTATTAGACCGATAGAATTAGGAGAATAAAATGGGCGGGACATTTAATATGCGTGGAGAAATTTAGAAATTACGTATCTACAGCATTGTGGTGTGAATCCGGTCTTGCTTCTTTATATGGCAGGTCCTGTGTTCAAATCTCGGTCCACAGACCGGCTCCTCGGAGTGTCTTCTTCGTTTTCTCTAGGCACATTCCAGGTCAGCTTCTCAAGTCAGGCCACGGCCGCATCCATCCGAATTATTTACGCTTCATTTTGCACGGAGTAATTATCCCCCCATTTGCCGCTGTGCCGTCTGAGATGACACCATCGCTACACAAAAAATAGATGATGGTATGAAAATCCTGAATGGAAGAGGGTCCATGCGAGACATTAGCGTAGATGGAACGACATAATGCAGTGGAGAGCGGCAGCATTACGCTGCTACAGTATCCCATGTTTCGAAGTTTGAAATGTTGGCCTGTATGTTACTAAAACCGTCTTTATGCTTCGTAGAGTGCTAAGCGGGATTTTGATGAACAGAGCAAGGATGTTTTCCTGGAAGTCTATCCATACATTAGGTAAACATTTCGTCCGCCAAAGGAAGTGCGTTACTTCACCCTGCTTCATAGCTGCATAAAACACAGAGCATGAACACGAGGCTTTCACACGGCATTAGCCTAGTGCCAACTGACCGCAGCCGGACAGCTGCCAACAAATCAGCCCCTTCATATCCCCATTTCTTATTTTGCAGTTGCTGTTTACACTATACAGGGTGTTTCAAGAGTAATCTGCCATACTTCGGGAGAACGTTCCTTAGGTTCAGTTACATCCATATAACCAAACAAACCTGTGTCCGAAGTTGAAAGCGTAGGATATAATAACGCGAGAAAAATGTGACCTTTTTACAGTTTTAGATACTCTATTTCAACTGAACTCCCTTGTATATACATATATGGTTGACCATGTGCGTACTTATTTCCGACTTGCGCAAGTTAGACTTTCGCAGGACCTTCCTGAACGTAACTACTGCGTATTCGAGGGGTGCCTGCACTGGCTGTTGTCTGTTAATAATTCGAAAGGTATTTTGCTTGTCTTACGTTTGAATGCCATAATAATATTGTGGGTTGGTCGTACGGCACACAGGGAAGATACAAAAAGGTATAATTTGTTTTGGGTTAGAAAAATAAAATGGGGTCGGAGTGAATCCGTGCATAGTTAGGGATTCTGAGATAAAAATGCATACATTTGATCAGGATTGGAACCCGAGATCGTCCGAACACAACGCAAGATTGCTAACCTCTCCACCGTTGAATTTTATTTTAGTCACTTCTCCGAAAGTTCGGTGTAGTGAGATTTGACCGAAACGTAGAATAAAGTCCTGTTATGTGTTTATGGGAAGGACGGAAACATCGGAAAGTTGCGGTAGATGCTTTAGAGGAAGTAGCTATGAAAGTAATTTAGATGTTTTGCATGCGACAGCGTTGATAATTCTGTTGTTTTATCGGTACACGCAGCAGAACTCTTAAAAGTGATAGGCGTTTTAAAACGATGGAAATATGACACAAAATTCGAGTTGCGACAGAGAGATTGGCGCAGTTTTAGAAATTGTTGACGTTTGTTTGAGAGACGTACCGCTGTGATCGTTGTCGGTGGACGGATAATGCTTCCTGCCCGTCGGTTTGCTCCGAAGAGCATTCGAGATTTTAGAAGTGCAAAAAGCCCATGTGACTTGATCTTGTATTAAATGCCTGCAGTGTTCTAACGACCATTTGAACCCATTTGCTGCTATTGAATGAACGACTTGCTTCGTCTTTCTAATTTCATATATCTTGGGGTTTGAGTCTCTTTATCAGTATTGTCGTGGTTTTCCTCGATCCCTGCTGGACGGGCCGGGGATCGAATCCCGGTGGGGGGCGAAATTTTCAGCACTCGTCCAGACCGGTCCTGAGGCCCACCCAGCCTCCTATACAATGGGTACCAGTTCTTTCCTGGGGGTAAAGCGGCGGGGCGTGGCGTTGACCACCCACCCCATCTAGCCCCGAAGTTAACGAAAGAGTACAGCTATACCTCTGGGCCTTCGTGACCTGTTGTAAAGTGAACTTTACCTTAACCTTCCTCGATCTCTAAGGATAAGTCCGCGACAGAGTATTTTAAATAATATTTACCGCTTCTTCACCCTACTCATTCAACTTCTTTCGTCTTCCCGTTCTACTCTGTTTGCAGTATTCGGTTTCAGAAGAAGGAACAGTTGTATAGGGTTATACAATCAGCAAGAAATGCCTCTCACCCAGACAACTTGCTTCTGATTATTTTATATTGTGTTGCTGCTGTAAGACCAAAAGTTCTGTCTAGAATTTTGTAATTCGTGTTGAATAAGCACTGAATCGAAAATATTTAATGTTGTTACAGGTAAAAGACTATTATGCCTCCTTAATGCTTAACAATGCTTAAGGCATTGGTCGTTTAAAACATGCCATTTGCATTGGCTTTTTAAAAGTTGCTTTTAAAATTTAAAACTAAAAAAGAAAAATCTATACAAACTTAAAGGCTGAGGGTTGCATATTACAAGGCAGTCTCTCTGTAACTGCGGATGAAGCAATGTCGTTGAAACCCCTAAAAATAAATCAGTTGGTCTGTTACGAAGGGCAAGATGCGTATTATTGCAGTAGGCCTAGTAGTATTATTGCAGCAGTCCTAGTAGTGTTATTGGAGCAGGCCTAGTAGTGTTATTGCAGCAGGCCTAGTAGTGTTATTGCAGCAGGCCTAGTAGTGGTATTGCAGCAGGCCTAGTAGTGGTATTGCAGCAGGCCTCGTAATATAAACTCCGTTGATATTTAAAGAGCAAACTCTTTGGAAACACATATCTTAAAAAAATTTCGTCTTCATAATTTGAAAAAGTTATGGAAAGACAGACAGCCGCATATAATATATTAAATATAATGCAGTCAAGACATACAGGGGTGCTGATAAGTCCTTAGTTCGACCAGGAAGGAAACAAGCTACAGAGACAGAAGATATTTATGTTCATATATCCTATGTATTATCATAATTGGAGGAATATTAGTACTATTTTTATATATGCAACTAGACTAGCATCAAACGAAATATTCTTACCATCAAACAAAATACATCGAGAAGTAGGTCGGGCTAAAGACTTATCAGCACCCCGGTACTCTTGATTATAAAGACAATATTTATAGCTGCAAGGCAATTCGTCGCGTTGTGTTCTGGTAACAAAAAAAACAAACCAAATTTCACCCGTCAGACACATCTCTATATATTGAATGTTATACAAGGTATGGAGGTTGGTCAAGACGTTGTTCAGCACATTTTATTGCTCATGTTTTAGGATTTTTTTAAATCTACACTGATGTATTACACATGCCTTATTTTTCTGTGTAACCTCTATCAACCCCAACAGCCTTGCTTTATCGAGAAACAAGGGCATTACTCCCCTCTTAAAGCTAAATTTCGCCGTAGGACAGGCTACGAAGGCCCACAGGGGGAGTATAGGTATAGCTGTACTTTTTCTTTAACCTCGGCGCTAGATGGTGGTGGGTGGTCAGCGCCACGCCTCCGCCGCTTTGCGCCCAGAAAAGAGACCCGGTACCCGTTGTATAGGAGGCTGGGTAGTCCCCAGGGTCGATCTAAACGGGTGCGGAAAATGTCACTCCTACCGGTATTCGATCCCCGGACCGTTTAGCCCGTAGGGAGTCGCTATACCGACTGAGCTATCCCGTCCCACACATCCCATACTTGTTTGAATAATATGCTTGACCGCTTGTAAAGATTCATTACTTCCTTCTCTGTCACAAGAAATTCAGTAACAGCCTTCTGTTTAAAATGTGCATCATCATACCAAGCCATTTCGACTACCCCCTGAGAATTCGCGAGGAAACTTTATTGTTCCGCAGCGCTGCAATAGCAAGTGGGACATTAAAAAATAAACAACAATAAAAACTGCAGATATTTCCTGTTCATTTTTACTGAAGAATAGAAATTTCTGCTCCGCTTCATAACTATTACCATGTGTATTGTAATGGAAGATGACAAAATAGACAGGGTTCGCACTTTAATTGCGTATACTCGTATAAATGCTGTTATTAAAAGCGACGTCTTTCTTCTGTTACAGGTAAGGACCTGTCCTACTCATGTTCTGGTGTTCTGCTGCTTCAGACCGTAAGTAATTGTTTATAAGGCTCTTATAGCACAATTTTTGTTTACTGTGTTCCTACCCTGAGAGGAAGATGGCAGTAAATCTCGTCACGCTGTGGAGGAAACTGGAGTTGTCGTTTCAGGGCAAATCTCCAGCCGCGCAAAGGGCTCGGGATCTGGGTAAGAACTTTAACTGACGATGAAGTGCGCACGTAGCCGCAGTCGTTGACGTTCTCCTTTCTGCATCGGCTGTTGCTGTGCGTAACGTATTTTATTAACGCCTTAGGTCCGTCAAAATACACCGCGACGGTACAAAGTAAGGTGACGGGAAATGGTAGTTTTAGAACGCCTTACGTAATTGACACGGATACATTTCCCACTTAACAATTAATCTCGGCCTTTGTGGTTTTAGTTTTCTTCGCGTTTCAGTTTTTCCTTCTCGTCGTTTCCTTTTTATGTCATTTAATTGTCCATTTTTCATTGTTTCCTTTATTCTGCTTATTCCTTTCCTGCCTTACTTTCTGTCTTATTTCTACCCTCGTTTCAACCTTTCCGTGTTTCTGTTTATGCAAACTTAAGTTGTATCTGCGCATGCCATGAAGGTATATGGGGCCCTGCAGGTATTGCTCCACTCATTCTTAACCTCGGTACACTGGAGGTGAGTGGCCAATTTCGCACCTTGAGGGCTTTACTCCTGGAGAAATATCCCCCTGTGTTCATGGAATAGGAGGCAGGGTGGGCCCTTGAGTTGTCTTGGACGTTTCGTAGAAGAGAAGTCAGTGGCTTCTGCCGGGAACTGGATCACAGCCCGCAGCCTCGTCAATGTATCGACTGAGCACTCTCGCTCCTTTCTGTAACCCCTTCTCTCTTTTTCCTTTCTGCCTGTGTGCAGGCATCACTACGGCCGTGGGCTTATTATTTATTGTAGTTTTCTTCAATATAGATCTAGTGCAGCCCGGAAACTGTATTGATTGAATTCCCGGAGTCAAGTGCCAATCATGACATTGGAACTCCTCTTAGGTCAGTTAAGTACCTATCAGGAAATTGGAACTCCTCTCTGGGTCATTTAAGTTCTAATCATCACATTGGAAGCAATACTAGTTCAGTTAAGTGCCAGTCAGGACGTTGGGATTCCTCTCTGGGTCAGTTAAGTGCCAGTGAGGACGTTGGAACTGCTCTATGGGTCAGTTATGTGCCAGTCAGGACATGGGAACTCCTCTCTGGGTCATTTAAGTTCTAATCATCACATTGGAAGCAATACTAGTTCAGTTAAGTGCCAGTCAGGACATGGGAACTCCTCTCTGGGTCAGTTAAGTGCCAGTGAGGACGTTGGAACTCCTCTGTAGGTCAGGTAAGTGCCAGTCAGGACGTTGGAACTCCTCTGTAGGTCAGTTAAGTGCCAGTCAGGACAATGGAACTCTCCTGTGGGTCCTAACGCTAACTGTCGTCATTCAAAGCACTGCGAGTCTGTCTCTCTGGGCACGGAGTTTTCCTCCTCTAATTCGATACACATTCGTTACGTGCTCATCGCAGGGGCCGCTATAGATTTGCAGGAAAGCTGTCAGCTTCTAGCCACCAGTTGCCGCACCGTCGGCGGAGCTTCACCCATGCTACTCTATTCTGTGCCGAGATCTGAATGTGTTGATGTCTACTGTCATGTATCCATACGCCTTCCTGTCTTGGTAACTTTACCGTCCTGTGGAGGAAAGCGAAGTTTGTTACACTGTGTTGGCTGGTCCTTTCAGAAGATGTCGCTTCAAAGTACGTTGAACATTTGTACGTATGATGGCCGTACGCTGAGCTCCATGACTTTATTTTAGAGTTCCTAGACTGCTGTCAGCTCTCTTTGTGCGATCTCACTGTACCACTCATGTAAACCCGGTTATATACACAGTTATTCGAATTCTCCACAGGAGGTGGCACACGTGTTGCTGTTCTTTTTTTTTTTTTAATCGAATCGAAACTTCTGATTTCCCTTTTTCTGCTTCATCGGCTCAATCAGATAGAAATCGCTGAGAGATAAAATTGTTAACTTTCAGAGGTACAGTCATCTGGGATGTGGCGTCATGTATTTTTGGTAGTTAGTGGCAGCATTTCAGGGAAATCTGCTGCTTCTATCTTCAGGGCATTAAAGTATCCCGCGCGGGGAGAAGTAGTCTGCTAATGAGACAGGAAAACCCGGGAAAGGGCAACGAGTCGTAATGGGACAGGTTGGAGAGCCATGTCGTAGCATAGCGTTGATTCTAAATCGGCACTGTTTGAAGGTGGGGGCATAACAGGTCTTTATAAAACGTTGGTATCCATCTAATAAAGTACACGGCGTCGCATTCCAGAAGTCTGTAATTTTGATACAGCCGCAGGGACCTAAGTCTTACACGTGGACAGTTTTGAGTTCTTTTCACTGATGTTCAGGATTGCAATATGAGGCAGGTCACGGTGAACGGTTAGAACAGTACTGGCATCGTCAAGAATAAACTTCGCGGAACTTTGTAGGCGTCTGATAGCTTTAATATGCCATTTAACACTGCAGGCAGCTGTCGTTGAGTTTAAAAACTGGGAACTTTGGAAGTGCATTTTAAGTCGGTTTAGCTGATGTTGAAACACGCCTGTCCTCTTCACCTCCAGGGTACAGGGAAGTTTAAATTTAGATGGACACACACTGATTCGAACTGCTGGATTTATATTTTGTGAAGGAAGAGTTGCCTGCTAAGAAGAATGACTGCGTTCCTTTATAGGCTGCATTGCCACTCCCTGGACATTTAAAACCCCAATGCTTGCTTGAAGCAATTTCAAAGAAGCGATATTCGCAAGTTTTTAATTTCGATGTTGCCTGTGTGCTTTATGTTAAATACAGATCTGGTGTTGACCTAACTGTTAAGAGGCTAGTATTGAATAATGCCGGTAAGGCTGCCCAAATATCATAGTATCATCATCTTCCTCCGTGGATTAGGTCGCTGAACCTGTTCCGGCATCGACGCGTTGTCATCGTTTCCTGGGGCGTCCACGATATCTTCTTCCTCTAGGTTTGTAGCTGAGAGCGTGTTTCGGAAGTCTGGTGTTGTCCATTCTTTCAAGGTGGTTGATCCAGTTTTGTTTGTATTTGGATCTCACGTCTTGTACGAGTATTCCAGAGATAACCCTCCCAAGAAAAATGAAGTACTCGTAAGCAAAGACGCACAGCCTTGGACATTGACGGATCAATATAGTAATATTGTACGGAATTTGACAATAAATTAGTCTGTTTCCTTGCGACTCTTAAACATTAGCTAGTTTCAGAATACTGGTTAGCATGTGTGGATCTAAATGAAGTGTGTGATTTATTTCATGCACCCACTGTTTTACGACTGAGACCGACGCAGATCAACGCTTAATAGTGTTTGAGATATGTACCAAATATTGTTCAGTAGTTCGCCAGATATGTCTTAATATTCCGGGTCTAGTCCCTGCATACAGAATCTTACGCGTGTGTTCATTTCCTTCTCCTTTTTTTTTTCTTCTTCTTAGAAATGCCAAGGAAAGTCGCTAAAACGAAACACTTTACTGGTTTCTTCGTCTCGCAAACTGTCAAGCTGTGAAGCCGCTAGAGAAAACAAACGTTGCTGTAAGGAAGACTGACAGTATTTGGTTAGCTCCCACAGTGTGGCAGTCGGTGGTGACCGCCACAGGGCATCTTTTTTTTTGCGATACGAAACATTTACCATGCATGAAGAAAGAGGAGTGGATACGACAGAGTATGCTTTAAGCACCGTACTGTGTTGAGATCAAAACATCAAAAACAAACCAGATAAAGATTTGTACAAATCCCTTTGTAGTCGGAAAAACCTAGGTGGGTATTTAAACGGGAACATTTTCTACACTCAAAGCTAAAGCTTTCGCTTTGTAAAGTGAACCTGCTTGTGCCGCTGTAATGTGTTTATTTTAAACTCAAAAGCCGAACAAGTTTTCACACTTCACGTGGTTGGGATATGACATGTCTTATGAAATAGTCTGTGATGTAACGAGCAATGGATGCAGTGAATACTGACAACATGTTGACACAACTAAACTTCTGTACTCTGTAACATAGCTACATGTTTCAATCTTGCGACAGAAACGACCTGGTTGTCCCGTGGACGACGCTGACACATTGCTTTGTCCAGTTTTTATCTGTTTTATCGGCTTCTATTTGTTTTATCTGATTTAATTCTATTTAATTTACTTCTAAAACTGCGTGGAAAATATTAGACATAAATTGCAAAAATGAGATCTAATTCCTAGCATAAGAAATTTTTATATTCTTTTTTCAAATGATCTGATGTTAGCCTGATGAAGACCTTGCAAGGTAGAAGCATGTAAAAAACGTAAAGCAATCCCTTGACAGGCCTGGGCGGTCCCTGAGGGTTCCAGGAGGTTGAGGTTCCCACATTTCAAGAAACATGAAAGTGGTAAGGTCAGCCCTACGCACCGGCCTCTTTTACTTTCCAGGAAATATTCCCGATACTCATTTCTGTTGAGGCTAAGTCAACCCCAGGGCCATAGTGCGGCCGGAAGGATTATGTCAATGAAAAATTCTAATGACACCATCGGGAATCGAACCCGCGACCATGCGGCTTGTAGAATTGTGAAAGAATATGGAAGTTTGGTTGTGTCGACGGTGTTGTTATTCTTTTCATCCATTAAAATACTTAACCTTTTTGCATGAAATGCTGATGTGATGTGCGAATACAGAGAGGAATGGGGACAGTCAGTCACAACTACACTTTGCAGTTATTTAATGTGTATTATGCAATGTGGTTCGGATTTAATTAAGAGCTATCATCCGGGATTATAAAAATACGCATATAAATATCACTTGCATAAAACACAGGATTTCAAGTGATCATGTTCGAGGAATATGCGAAACGATGAGTAGAACTTTAAACAGAAAAATAGTGGCAGAAACAAAGTTAAAGTTCTGTCTATTAATGACAGTCTAGCTGGATTCGGAATGATAAAAACGCTAGTAAATTTTAAGAATGGAAGGTTAATGTTTTAAGAAGTGTGAAAAGTTGTGCCGAATGAGATAGAACTAAAGATGACGATAGAGGAGAGGGTACGGGACAAACGGAAGAAGTAGAAGAAGGAATATTCGTATAATAGGAGCCAACAGGATGCACTATTTCTCAACTTTATTTTGATATCCAACTCTACATGTTTCGGACAGACTTACTGTCCATCATGAGGGGCCTTGATACTGTATTCACTGCAACTGGTGCTTGTTCCATCCTGACTACGCTAGCAGACAGTCAACATTAGTAGTATGACAAATACCAGTTGCTGTGAATACAGTATCAAGACACCTGAGGATGGACAGTAAGTCTGTCCGAAACATGTAGAGTTGTATATCAAAATAAAGTTGAGAAATACATCTTGTTGCCTTCTATTATACGAATATATCACGATAGACGGCCCTCAGAATGTCAAATTAGAAAAAGGAAGTTGTTTGGAAACATAGGAGGAACGGTCCACTTCAGTATACCTTTGGATGTGGTGTACATTAATACGTATTAATGACGTCTGGGATTGATGGCGAAGATACTGAATGGTTTGAGATCATGCAGGCCTTTCCTGCTCATAGCGGGCCTCTATCAACGTGGACGTCTGCGCCACTTAACTCTTTAAAGCCTAACAACTTAAAAAAGCGTTCTACCGCACAGATAACCTCCAGATGCTGCATTTCATATATTTATTCAACAAATATACGTACTGAATACTTTAAACATGCTGCATAATCTCCGTTTTTCCTCTTCGAAATGCCGTTTATTTCATAATGCTACTTTTTTTGGTTCCTGTATTATTCAAATTTTAAATACAGGCGTGCTAAAATTTAAATGTAAAATTTCCAGCGCCAAAGGGTTACTTGGAATGGGGGGGGGATCACTGTATCGTGCATTTAATTTGACGTTTCACAGCAGTCGAAACGATACTTCCGTCACTAACCCGAGGTGTTAGGATACACAGAACACATCTGCGGTACGTACGGAATATTTTAACGTTCTCGTCAAAACCTTCAGCTTGTGAACTGGGTTTTGTACCTTTCTTATCCTCTGCGTCTTCCATGTTTATGTTCACTTTGTAGACGGCATCATAGGTTATTCAAATTTCATGCCCCGTCTATAGTTTATGGATCGTAAAATAGGACGGGAAGATGAACAGGAAGGTGCAATAAATGTGGTTTTTAGATATGGGGGTCTGTGACCTTGAAAGTTATGTCCCGGAATTCGTCTGCAGATAAGTAAGAATTGCGGTAGGGGAAAGTCGCCTATTATGAGGAGGTTTTTTAAAAACTGCTGTGAAACTTAGAAAAGGTCGTAAAACTGTTCAAAACACAGCATAACTTTATTTGATTAATGAAGAGAGAGTTGTTACATAAACATCGTACATTAGGAAAAGAAAAACGCGTGTAAAATTCGTTTCATTAAAAGCTTCTTATCCCCTAATTAGGCGCACACGTGTTCCTAATTTGGGGAGGTAAATAATTTACACACAAAACTAAAGAACAGTTACAGAATTTAAAGAATTACAAATACAAAGGATACAAACTAAGTACAAAACAGTGTGTATCCTTGACAAGGCTCACAAACAAAATCTTCCTCCATACCAGCATAC
>JGI20166J26741_10912226_pt1 | contig 14798 bp, 12 predicted proteins | sample TergutCu122P5_FD_26741 | JGI IMG/M metagenome (IMG submission 26741)
CCGCATAATTACAAGGTTTTATGCAAGCGCGCGCCGAAAAAGCAGAACGGAAAATTTACCAAAAAGACGCGCAAATGAGGTTTTTAGAGGTTGCCTTAAGGCAAAACCAGTAACCCCGCGTTTTGTAACCCAACCGTAATACATATATTCGGGGCGCGGCTATATAATATTATTAAAGCTGCGGCGGTAATACGCGCAATCCAAACGTCATTGCGCAATACAACCGTCATTGCGGGCTTGACCCGCAATCTCGTCATTGCGGGCTTGACCCGCAACCGCCGCGCTTTGGAAGCATTATTCTTACAGGTAATGACCATTATTACATTCGCGTTACATCTTCCGTATAAGTGTTGACGCGGTAATACCGGCGGTGTTATAATCTCAACGTAATTAGAGGTGTATGGCTTAAGGCGCGCCCCGCCCGGATCATCCCACATATCCGCCCGCCGCCCGCCCGCCGCCCATTATCTGTTCAATAAAATTTAGAGGAGGAAATTAAATGAAAAGACAAATTGCTCTTCTCGTGGCTGCCGCGATGGCTTTGACCATGGTTCCCACGATGAGCGTGTCGGCTGCTACGACAAGTACTCAGCCGGCAAACTTCACGATCACGGCGAAGACCGTATTGTACGAGCCAGGTTCTGCGGACATCACCGGAAAGTCCAGCACAGCTGCGCCTGGTACTGTCGGCAATGACACTGACGTCGACTACGCAAAGTCTGGTTCGAACCTCGTTCTGTCCCCAATTGACAATATCAAGGCCGGTACATTGTTCAAAGTAAATCTTTCCGGCGCCAAATGGAACCTGAGATCTACGATGACCAACAACAACCCCGGTACAGCTCTTCCTGTATACATGGGAGTTTACAATGGTTCTTCGTTTGCGCTGACACAGGGCGGAGCGGTAACAATACCGACTAATCCGGACCCCAACCATCTTCAGGCGAATCTGAACGGCAATTTTGCTTATCGGGATTTAGACAGCAATAACGCGCCGAAGAATGGTTCGGCCAACGTCGGCACGACATTTGACCCGTCGAGAGGCGCTTGGCAGGCTACAGTGAAGTACGCCGGAGTCGGCGGTACTTATTACAGGTTCCCCATGGCTTCCAATAACGTTCAGACCAGTTCCGGCAGCGCTACCAGATGGGAAATCCCGTATGTGATGACTGTTGACCCGTCTGACCCGACCTCAGCGACAGTTCAGATCCTTGCGATGGATCAGAGCGTTTTCTCTAACCCCATAGCGTATGCTAACGTTGGCACCCCCACGTCGCTCCCAACAGCATTATTTACTGGCGGCAATATGGTCACAACGTATGTGGGCGCTAACTGGGACATCGTTCTTCCGCTTGCGGTAATGGCCAATAACAGCGGTAATGCGGTTAGCGTAAGCCTTCAGGACGCTAACTCCGGCGTTTACAGCAATACCTACTCCTACGCGACGGTTGCCGCCGGCGCTACCAACACCTACGTTACCAACAGCGGTGATACGGCCCGTTCCACATTCCCGCTGAAGGCTATTGTGATCCAGGAGACCAGGGCCGGTTCTATCGGCGAAGGATATTTCTACATCAACGCGCCTTATGGTTTCCATTGGGATCTCACCAATGCGTCGGTTACGATGGATCCAATTTTCGCTTCAAACGGCAATAATTATCTCTTCAATACGCAAATTGCTAACGGAACTACCAGTCCTAACCCAGATAACAAAGTCTACTGGAATTTAGGAAAAGGTATGTTTGTGGAAAACAATACGACAATTACGTATCCGGTAATTGACCCGGTCACAGGCCTGCCAAAAGTGCCCCCGGAAAACGGCACAGTCACAATCGGCGGCGGCAACGGCTCCAATGACGCCCAGATGGTAGTTGTTCTGAAAAACATCACTAAAACGGTATCCGCGCCCGGCTCCATCTCCATTGTCGGCGCTGTGCTCACCCCAGACAACACTGTTCCGTTTAACTACGCGATCAACCTGAACGTTCAGAACGGCACCGCCGGCGTTACCAACCAGAGCGGCATACTCGCCAGCACCAGGGTTGACTGGACTACCAGCATTACTGCGGATTCCAATGTTCCTACGCTCATCGCCGGCCGTTACGCAATGACGAACAGCGGCTCCAACAATCCCAGTTCCCCGGACGTCAACTACGACGCTTACCACAAAGCGGCCCGCGTGACCTTCTCCGAGAACGCTCCCCTCGCTTGGTGGGGCGCCAGAGAGACCGACTTCACCCTGTCGGATGGCGCTAAGTTTATGGAAGTTCGGTTCCCGACGATCGATAACCTGAATTCCGGCGTAGCCGGTGCCGGCGGCAATACCGATCTTCACTCTATCGGCACAACCGGTATCAACAACTGGGTATTCTGGAACTATAAAGATTCCAAATCAACAACACACGTCGCCACAGGCAAAGCCGGCAACTCGCAGACCTTTGGCAACGTACAGCTCGACGGCAACAAGCTCAAGATATACAGCGTTATTGTCAACTCCAATTCCAAGGCTAAGCTCGCTATCGATTCCTGGCTCAGCATCAGCCTCGGCTACACCCCCGGCCCGGTCACCCTGTCCGTAAGCGGCACCGCTACCGGCACCTCTGACCTTCCGACCTGCACCATCGCCAACGTAAAAGCTCCGGTTACTCTGGCCACTACCATTACAAGCTCCAAGGTCGGCCTCCAGTATGTTCCCACGGCGAACATCGCCATTACCGAAAATATGCCCGGCGCTTTGATGCAGAACGGCGATGTTGAAAAACTCGCGGTTATGGACCCGTTCGGCAATGTTATCGTTGATACCGGTACAGCCAACTATTGGGCCGTAGCCAGCATGTATCTGACAAACATCAAGTACGCCGCGTCTCCCGAACCTTCCGCTGGCGGCATCCAGCTTGACGATAAGAGCGGCAAGCTCTTCACCGTAAAAGGCCCGTCAACTGTTGCTTCCACAGTTACTCTCAGCGGCATCGTGGCCAATATCAGCCGTTCGATTCCTGAAACCAACGACAAGCCGTACGACGTGGCTATCACCGGCAGCGCTATCGTTAACAACAGCTGCCAGACAGTTGCGGGCGGCATTGATGATAATGGCACAATAGTCGGTGGCCCCGGCGCCGGCACAGACACATGCGATCAGTTCGACGTGCGCTGGCTCAAGGCTCCGTATCTCGCCATCACCTCCAGCTCCTCCGACGTTCAGACGCTTGTCGGCGAAGTCAGAGTTACAATCGGCAAGAAGCTCTACACCGTAAACGGCAACGAATTCCAGATGGACACCGCTCCGTTCATCTCCACCGTATCGCCCGGCACGACGATGGTTCCGCTCAGGTTCATCGCCAACGCGTTCGGCGTGGATGATTCCTCAATCGTTTACGATCCTAACACGTACACCGCCACAATCATCACCAACGCGAGAATCATTTCGGTCACCAGAGGCCAGAACTATATGGTCATCAACAACCAGAAGGTAGCTATGGTCAACGCCAACGGCGCTCCCGTAGCCTGCGAAGCCAGGGACAACAGATTCTTCGTACCGTTCAGGGCGATGGGCAACGCGTTTGGCGTGAGAGTATCCTGGGATGAAGCGACACAGACCGCTATCTACAACTCCATCTCCGCAACCGGCGCCTCCGCCAACACCCCGCCCGCTTCCACAGGGACCCCCGCGACTGACACCACCCCAGCAACAGACACCACCCCAGCCACGGACACCACCGGGACCGGGACTGGGACTGACACCACCGGAACCGGAACCGGTACTGACGCCACCACCCCGGATACTACCACAACCGGTCAATAATTCAGTCTGACTTACCAAAAAGCCCCTTCGGGGGCTTTTTGTTTTTTAAAAAAAATGAGAAATACTATTGTATTATCCCGTGAAATATTATATTATATAGTGTGTTGGTTTGCGCAAGTGAGGAGTATTGAGGAGAATTTCAAATTGGATTCGAGAAATCAGGTATTGGCAAAAAATTTGGTCAACTATTCCTGCAAATTAAAAAAAGGCGAGAAGGTATTGATAGAGCTTAAAGGCTTCGACGGCCTGGAACTCGCTTCCCTGGTTGTCGAAGAGGCGTATAAAGCCGGCGCGCTGCCGTTTATGAGGATCTATAACGAGCGGACGGACAGGGCGCTGCTTATGAACGTCACGCGCGAGCAGCTGGAGCTCTCCGCGGAGGCGGACAGCCTGCTGATGAAGAATATGCAGGCGTATATCGGCATCCGGGCGGCGGCGAATATCAGCGAGCTGGCGGACGTCCCCGCGCGGAACCTGGAGCTGAACTCCGTGTTATATAACAGTGTCGTGCATTCGGACATTCGCGTCAAGAAAACCAAATGGGTCGTTTTGAGATACCCCAACGCGAGCATGGCGCAGCTCTCCAATATGAGCGTGGACGCCTTCACGGACTATTACTATAACGTCTGCAACCTGGATTACGGCAAAATGTCCGCCGCGATGGACCCCCTGAAGGCCATGATGGACCGCGCGGACAGCGTGCGCATAACCGGCCCGGGGACGGACCTGAGCTTTTCCATCAAGGGCGTGGGCTCCGTCAAATGCGATGGCGAGATGAACATCCCGGACGGCGAGATATACACCGCGCCCGTCCGCGACAGCATAAACGGCACGCTGCGCTACAACACCTCGTCGCTGCACGAGGGCTTTCTTTACACGGATATCGAGTTCGAATTCAGGAACGGCAAGATCGTCCGCGCCTCGTGCAACGATACGGAGCGCATAAACAAGGCGCTGGATACGGACGAGGGCGCGCGCTATATCGGCGAGTTCGCCATAGGCGTCAACCCGTACATCACCAAGCCCATGCTGGACACGTTGTTTGACGAAAAAATCGCCGGCTCGTTCCATTTCACCCCCGGCCGCTGCTACGACGACGCGCCGAACGGCAACGAAAGCGCCGTCCATTGGGACATAGTCTGCATCCAGACGCCCGAACACGGCGGCGGGGAGATATATTTCGACGGGCGGCTGATAAGGAAAGACGGGCGGTTTGTGCCCCATGAGTTACAGGGCTTGAATGCCGAGAACCTGAAATGAACTATAACCAGAGACATTAACCAGAGACTTTAATTTTTCGCATCGGGGTGCTTCCTTGGGACAATTAATCGTTTGCGGGCAAAAGCCGCTGTTTGGGGATGTAAACATCAACGGGGCCAAGAACGCCGCGGTGGCCATAATTCCCGCGGCCGTCTGCGCCGGCGGGCTTTGCCGGATAGAGAACCTGCCGCATATTGAGGACGTCGTCTGCCTCGTCGAGGCCATGGAGCATATCGGGGCCGACGTGAGGTTTATCGACGATCACACGCTGGAGCTGGACACATCGGCCGTTGCCGAGCACCGCGCCCTGCATGACTCGCTTAAGAAGATACGCGCTTCATATTATCTCGCCGGCGCCCTTCTGGGTCGCTTCAAAAAGGCGGAGGTGCACCTGCCCGGCGGCTGCAACTTCGGCTCCCGCCCGATAGATTTGCACGTGAAGGGTTTCGAAATGCTGGGGGCCGAAGTCTCCATTGAGCACGGCGTAATAAAGGCCAGCGCGGACAGGCTGACCGGCGCCAGGATATACCTGGATACCGCCAGCGTCGGCGCGACGATAAATATTATGCTGGCCGCGGTCTATGCCGAGGGCGAGACGATTATCGAAAACGCTGCCAAAGAGCCGCATGTGGTGGATACCGCCGGCTTCCTGAACACCATGGGCGCGAACATCAAGGGCGCGGGGACGGACGTGATACGCGTCCGGGGCGTCCAGCGTATGCGCGGGGCGGAGTATACCATAATCCCGGATCAGATAGAGGCCGGCACGTATATGATCGCCGGCGCGATAACCGGGGGCCGCGTCACCGTGCGCAACATCATCCCCAAGCACATGGAATCGCTGGTGGCGAAGCTCAAGGAGATGCGCTGCGCAATCGACGAGGGCGACGATTTTATCACCGTCTCCCGCGGCGAACCGCTGATCGGCGCGAATATCAAAACCACGACGTATCCCGGTTTCCCGACGGACTTGCAGCCGCAGACCACCGCGCTTTTATCCATCGCCGAAGGCGACAGCATTTTAACAGAGGATGTCTGGGAGAACCGCTTTCAATATATCGACGAAATCCGGAAATTCGGCGCGGATATCACCGTAAAGGGCCGCGTCGCCGTGATACGGGGCAGGCAGGATCTGACCGGCGCGCAGGTCGCCGCGACGGACTTGCGCGCCGGCGTGGCCATGGTCATAGCGGGCCTCGCGGCGAAGGGCGAAACGGTCATAGACGAAGTCAAGTATATCGACAGAGGCTATGAAAACATCGAACAAAAACTGGCGGCCCTGGGCGCGGATATACGCCGCCTGGACTAGATAAACCTAAACCAAACCGGGAGACAAATATATTGCGGATGAGATTTTGCCCTATCGCCAGCGGCTCAAACGGCAACTGCCTGTACATAGGGACACAGAGCGCGCATTTGCTGCTGGACGCGGGTATCAGCGGCATCAATGTTCAAAAGGGGCTTTCATCCCTGAATATCAACGGCAATATGCTGGACGGCATATTCGTCACTCATGAGCATGCAGACCACCTGGCGGGCGTGGGTGTGCTCTCCCGCCGCTTCAACCTGCCCGTTTTCGCCACAAAGCGCGTCTGGCGCTATATAGAAAATGTATCAAATTTGGGCGATATTTCCAGGGATAACAAACGCGTCCTCGAATCCGACGTGCCGCTTACCATTAAAGATATCACTGTCAAACCGTTCCATGTCCCGCATGACGCCGCCGAGACGCTGGGCTACACGTTCGAATCGCGGGGCCTTAAAGCGGCCGTCGCGACGGATCTGGGCCATGCGCCGGAGAGCGTGGCCGAAAATATCGGCGGCGCGGATATCCTGCTGCTGGAAAGCAACCACGACGTGCGTATGCTGAAATCCGGGCGCTACCCGCCGGAACTTAAAGAGCGCGTGCTGGGCGAATACGGCCACCTTTCCAACGCGGACGCCGGCCTGCTGCTGTCCCGCGTTGCCGGGGCGAGGCTAAAACACGTGTTCCTCGGCCATTTGAGCGCGGAAAACAACACGCCGCTAATCGCGCTGGATACCGTCAGCCGCGTACTGCTGGCCAACGGCATCGCCCCCAACGAGGACTTCGGCCTGCATATAGCGCAGAGGGGGCGCGTCAGCGATTGTATAACGCTTGATTGAGTATGAATTTTATTGACCCGGTACATACAGCTTGATCGGAAGTGATGGGCCCAATGTCCAGAGTTATCGCGATTGCCAACCAGAAAGGCGGCGTCGGCAAGACCACAACGAATGTCAACCTCGCGGCGGCTTTGGCGCAACTGGGCAAGCGCGTGCTGTGCGTTGACTGCGACCCGCAGGGGAACACCACCAGCGGCTTCGGCGTGGACAAGAACGCGTGCGAATATACGATCTACAACGTCCTGTTGGGCGAATGCTATATAGAGCAGGCGCTCATACAGACCATGCTGGACGGGCTCACGCTGCTGCCCGCCAACATCAACCTCTCCGGCGCCGAAATCGAGATGATCACCCTGCCGCACCGCGAGCAGCGCCTTAAAGAAATGCTCGGCAAATGCAGAAATCTGTATGACTATGTGCTGATAGACTGCCCGCCCTCCCTCAATATCCTGACGGTCAACGCGCTGGTGGGCGCGGACACCGTGCTCGTCCCCATACAGTGCGAATATTACGCGATGGAGGGCCTGAGCCAGCTGATGCACACGGTGGAGCTTGTCAGGAGCAGGCTGAACCCGCGCATTAAAATAGAGGGCGTCGCGTTCACCATGTTCGATTCGCGCACAAACCTGAGCATCCAGGTGGTCGACGAGGTAAAGAAGCACCTGCCCCGCGGCATATACATGGTCATAGTCCCACGCAACGTGCGCCTCTCCGAAGCGCCGAGCCACGGCCTGCCAATCTGCCTGTACGACGATAAATCCAAGGGCGCGGAGAGCTACAGGCTGCTGGCCGAGGCCGTCATAGACTGCGAAATTATGGCCTGAATTGTTACGTTTGAAAAGGAGGGTTGGCAATGGCACTGGCAAAAAAAGGGCTTGGCAAGGGCCTGGGCGCGCTGCTGCCTCCCGCCCCCGAACCGGAGGCCAAGCCGGAATTTGAGGACGCCCACAGCGTCATAGAAGTCGATATCAATAAAATCGAGCCCAACAGGGAGCAGCCGCGCAAACGCATCGACGACGCCGCCCTGGAGGAGCTCGCGTCATCGCTGAAGGAACACGGCGTCATACAGCCGCTCGTCGTCAAGGACGAGGGGGATTATTACTCCATCATCGTCGGCGAACGCCGCTGGCGCGCCGCCCGCATGGCGCGGCTGAGGACGGTGCCCGTCATCATACGCGATATGAGCGAGGTGCAGGCCCTGGAGGTCGCCATCGTCGAGAATATCCAGCGGCAGAACCTCAATCCTATCGAACAGGCCCTTTCATTCAAGCGCCTCCAGGACGAGTTCTTCCTGACGCAGGAGGCAATCGCGGAAAAGCTGGGCAAGAGCCGCAACAGCATAACGTATACAATGGCCTTGCTGAGCCTGCCGCAGCGCGTACAGGAACTGCTTTCCGCCGGTGTGCTGTCGTCCGGCCACGGCCGCGCGCTCTGCGCCGTAAAGGACGCCGATCTCTGCCTGGAATTGGCGGAGAGAAGCGTGGAAGAGGGCCTGAGCGTGCGCGAGCTGGAAGCCGAGGTGAAGCAGGCGCTGGAGACGGCCGAAAAAGCCAGGACGGACGCCGATAAGGATAAAAAAGACGGCCGGGAAGGCGGAAAGCCGCAAAACCCCAACAAGGCCATATTTACCAGGCTGGAGCAGGATCTTAAATATATATTAGGCACCCAGGTCAAAATCAAGGATAAAAACAATAAAGGCAAAATAGAAATAGAGTACTATTCCAACGAAGAATTGGACAGGATATTGAATATGTTCAAGGTTATCAAGAACGGGACGGACGTATAAAATGAGCTGGCTTGAGTTTTTACAGAACAACACGCCGCAGATCGAAGCCGGGCTGTTGCTGCTGAATGTCCTGCTGATAATAATATCGGCGCTGCTGCTTATAAGCAACAGGCGGCTGCACCGCCGCGTCTCCCGCTTTTTCGGGGTTAAAAACGCGCGGGCCATCAGGCGCGGCCCCGCAAACGCGAATCTGGAGCGGATGCTGACGGATTACCTGGATTATGTGAAGGGCGTCAGCAGCAGGAACGATCAGCTGGTGATGGAAATCGGCGCGCTGAACGAGAAAATGAGCTATTGCTTCAGGAAGCTCGGCGTCGTCCGCTATAACCCGTTTGAGAATATGGGCGGTGATTTCAGCTTTTCCGCCGCCCTGCTGGATGAGACCAACAGCGGCTTCGTGTTCTCCTGTCTCAGATCCAGAGAGGGCTCGCATACATACCTGAAAAGGGTGAACCGCCTGGAGAGCAAGCGCCGGCTCTCCGAGGAGGAGACCGAGGCGATACGGCTGGCGGCGGAAACCAACCCGCGCCAGGACGACGACGCCGACATCCGGCAGAGTTAGAGCAATTATCAATCTAAATCCGATGAGGGGGGAGTTTTGTTTTGGGGGATTTTAAGATCATTTCCGACAGCACCTGCGATTTGAGTCCGGCGCAGGCCGCGGCCCTGGACGTGGATATCGTTCCCTTGTACACCACGGTAAACGGCCGGGACTACCTTAAAGAGCGCGTCGAACTCACGATGGAGGCCTTCTACAAGGCCATGCGCGAAGAGCACGTGATGCCCAGAACGTCGCAGCCTTCCGTCGAGGATTATATGAACGCCTTCACGCCGTATCTCGATGATGGGCGGGATATCCTCTGCTTTTGCCTTACCGCGACGTTTTCCGGCTCATACCAAAGCGCGGTCGGCGCGGCGAATATCCTCAAGGAGCGTTACCCGGAGCGGCAGATATTTATCGTGGATTCTATGACCGTATCATACGGCATTATGTGCATGATAAACGAGGCGCGGCGCCTGGCCGGGGAAGGTGTCCCGATCTCCGGGATATACGACCTGCTGAACAGGGACAAAGTGTTTACCCGCGCCTATTTCACCGTGGATTCCCTGGAATATCTGCGCAGGGGCGGGAGAATCGGCGGGCTGGCCTCGCTGGTGGGCACGCTGTTTGACATAAAACCCGTCGGCATAATGAAGGACGGGGTCCTTACAGCCACCGGCAAGGCAAGGACGCAGAAGCGCGCCATAGAACAGCTCGTTAAGCTTTCGGCGGAATACACGGAGGGCCGCCCCGAGGACTACTTTATCTGCGCGATCCATACCGACCGCCCCGGCGACGCCGAAACGGTGCTAGGCCTGCTGGCCAGGGAATTGGGCGGTTGCGCGCTTCCCCCGGCCTTGCAGCTCGGAACCACCGTGGGCACCCACGCCGGCCCGGACCTCGTCGGCGTGATGATGTTCCGTAAGATAAGTGCATAACAATTAAATAAAAATATAATAAACTAAAATTCGAAAGGAAAATCAAATGAAAAAATTACCGGCAATACTTATCGCGGGAGCGCTCGCATCAGCGCTGACGGCTTGCAACGGCGCGGGAGTGGATTATACCTCCAAAGCGCCGTCCGCCCCGCCGTCCGCTTCCGCCCCGGCGCCTTCGCCGTCGGGTTCTCCGTCGCCCAGCGCCAGCGCGCCCGTCAGCGCCGCCCCTGTAGACCTGCCGCAGCTCTCGCCCATGAAGGACGGGGAGGATATAGCCATTATAACGACCAGCATGGGCGTTGTTAAGATGCGCTTTTTCCCGCAGTACGCGCCGAAGGCGGTTGAGAACTTTATAACGCTTGCCAAGCAGGGCTATTACAACGGGCTTATCTTCCACCGCGTCATAAAGGACTTCGTGATCCAGACCGGCGACCCCAAGGGCGACGGCTCGGGCGGGCAGAGCGTCTTCAAAGACTCGTCCGGCAATCCCACAGGGTTTATGACCGAGACCTCGCCGAATCTGCATCATATCTTCGGGGCGGTCAGCATGGCGCGCGGGCAGGACCCCAGTTCCAACGGCAGCCAGTTCTTCATAGTTTCCAACAACAAGCTCGACGACAACACCGCCACGCAGGTTCAGCAGGTCGCGGACACCATGCTGGACCAGACGATGAAAGACCAGAGCGGCAACGAGGCGAAGGACGCCGGCGGCAACAGCGTGACATACGGTTCGCAATACCCCAAGGCCATACTCGACGAGTACCTTAAAGTCGGCGGGGATATATCGCTGGATTTCAATTACGACGTGTTCGGCCAGGTTTACGACGGCCTGGACGTTGTGACGGCTATCAGCAATGTGCCGACGCTGGCCGACGCTTCCAGCCCGCCGGACTCAACCGACCCAACCTACAACAAGCCGCAGAAAGACGTTACGATTCAGAAGATAGAGATATCGCAGTACAAGGCTTCCTAAAAGCGCGGCGGGAGCAGAGCCCCCGCCCTGCATTTCAGCAACTAAGCCGCCCGGTTGCCGGGCGGCTTAAGGCTGTCGACGGCTAACCGCCGTCGACAGCCTTAAATGATTATACTACTGGTGGAATACTATGGATCAAAACGTTAATTTGGCGGTATCGGAATTTTTAAGGGTATTTCGCTATAAATATCCTACTGTTTCAGTTGTGCTGGAATACGATTCAAATGAAGACTGCTTTTATATGTTTCATAAGAATCTTGATATTGACACAAAGGATGCCGATGCCGTTGGGGACTTATTAAATACCTATATTCTGGATAAGGGCTATTTCAATGTTTGTTTTTCTTACAGCCCGATTTTTTACGATGAAATTGTTGAAAAGCGCCCCCTTATTTTGTGAGCGCGGCGTATATGTACACGGGGTTTTGCCCGGCCGGCTGGTACGCGCCGGCGATATGGGCCTTCTGGGCGTATGGGCGCGTATAGAAATAGATGGGGATGACCGGCGACTGGTCTATCAGGAAGCGCTCGGCCGATTGCAGCGCGCCGGCGCGGGCCGCCGCGTCCATTTCCGCCGAGGCGGCGTTGATGAGGCCGTCGAACTTGGCCATGCCCCAGCCGGTGCGGTTCAGCGCGTTCGCGGAGGTGAAGGGGCTGAGGAACGAGGCGGCGTCGGGTATGTCGGACGACCAGCCGCTGCGGGCGATCTGGAAGTCCGAGTGTTCTGTGGCCGTTTCAGCGTCGCCGGCGCTTTCTTCAACCGGCGCGATATCAATGCCGAGGTTCGCCTTCCACATGCCGCAGATGGCCTGTGCCAGGGCTTTGTGCGCCGGGCCGGCGTTATATAGTATCGTGAAACCGTTCGGAAACGCGCTCAGCTTTTCCTCGTCAAGCCCCTGTTCCAGCAGTTTTTTGGCCTGAACGGGGTCGTATCCGAACAAGTTTCCCAGCACCTGCCGGTAATCCCCGTTTGGCGTATAGACGCCCGGCGGCGTGAGGCCGTATGCCGGCTGAGCGCCGCCAAGCGGCGCGTTTTGGATGATTTTCGCGCGGTCGACGCTCAGGTTCAGCGCCTGCCGTATGTGTTGGTTATCAAGCGGTTTCGCGGACGTGTTGAGTATGTAATAGTAAACGGCCAGGCCGCGGCCTTCGAACAATTCCGCGCTGTCCGCGGCCTTCAGCTCGTCATAGGCCGCGGGCGGCAGCGGGTACAGCATGTCCAGCGCGCCCGCCTTGTACATCCGCCAGGCTTTCTCGCCGTCGCTTTCGAAAGTCCAGTCCGCGCCGTCCGGTTTGACGGCGTCTTTGTTATAATATTGCTGATTTTTGACCGTCGAGAGCGCGCCGCCCTTCTGCCATTTGACGGGCACAAACGGGCCGCAGGTGACGTATGTATCCCGGCCGGGGATCAGCTTCGCCTCCGGCCGCTTTGAATCGGCGGGGAAAAAGACGGGGTTCGCGAGCAGCACGGGGAAGTATGGCACGGGGGCGGACAGTTCGACGGTTAGCTTTCCGTCGTCCCCCGCCCTGACGCCCGCGACGCAGCGCAGAAGCTTGAGGTTTGAATCCGGGGCCGGGCCCATGCCCAGGCGGCTTTGCCAGGCCGCAGCGAAATCCTGCGCGGTCACGGCGTCCCCGTTGCTCCATTTCGCGTCTCTGATAGTGAACGTGTATGTAAGGCCATCGCCTGAGATATCGCATTTTTCGGCCAGCGCCGGGGCGGCGCTTCCATCCGGCCCTATCCTGTACAGCCCTTCCATTATATGCTCCAAAATCCACGAAGAAGAGCTGTCCGCGAAGGCGGGGTCCAGATTATCCGGCTCCGCCGGGCAGTTCAAATGGATAATCCGCGCCGGCGCGGCGCTTTGCGCGGCCGGGCCGCCCGTGCCTTGCGGGGCTTCGCCAAGGCCGGTTATGGTGTTTATCGCGTATATATCCCGCGTATCCAGGGTCTGGATTGTCTGGGCCGTTTCGGGGCCGCTATTAAAACGCAGATATACGAACAAGATGACAAGTGCCGCCAATAATACGGCGGCACCTCTGAAAACCACTCGTCTGCCAATCATTATGAGATTCTGCTCTCAAGACGCAGCTTGTCCGCAATCAGCGCGATAAATTCGCTGTTGGTGGGCTTGCCCTTGTGTTTAGACACCGTGTAGCCGAAAAGCGCGTCAATGGAGTCGATCTGGCCGCGGCTCCAGGCCACCTCTATGGCGTGGCGTATCGCGCGTTCGACCCTGCTGGATGTTGTGTTGCATTTTTTGGCTATAGCCGGGTAGAGTTCCTTGGTTATGTAATTGAGCACCTCGCTGTCGTTGACGGCCATGATGATGGCCTCGCGCATATAGTTATAACCGCGTATATGCGCGGGCACGCCTATATCGTGCAATATAGACGTCACCCTCCTCTCGATGGGCACCATATCCGCCGCGTGGTCTTCTTCCGGCGGCAATTGCATCAGCATCCGCGATATAGAGGCGCTCTGGCTCTTGGCGTCCCGCTTGTTCATCTGCCGTATGCGCGAAGCCAGCGCGCTCATGTCAAACGGCTTGACTATGTAATAATCCGCGCCCAGCTCTATCGCCTTTTGGACGACGTTATCATGCGAAAGCGCCGTCAGGATGAGGAATATGGGCCTTTTGGAATTTTCGGCGTCATATTCGGCGCTTAGCCTCTCCAGGACGCTCATGCCGTCCAGATTGGGCATAATCAAATCCAAAACCGCGATATCCGGCTTTGTGGCGATGATCTTTTCCAGAGCCTCCGCGCCGTCCAGCGCGTTGCCGACGACCTCCATATCCTCCTGTCTGTTGATGTATTCCCGCAGCACGGCGTTGAAGTCATAATTGTCATCAGCCACAAAAACCTTGATCCTTTCCGGTCTTTCCCCGCTTTCTCTTGCGTTGATCATAATCCGCCCCCCGTTTCAAAATCGAATTATACGTAAACATTGATGAATTGCGCCAATCTCTCAACTTTAGTAATTATTATCGCCGCCTATGTAAAAGATTAGCGCTAATCAATGTTTGTACGCTCATATTATAACAATATATAACAATTAATTCAATACAAATAATGTAAAGTAATTTCGCGGTTTTATCGACATTTTCTACATATTTTTTCAGCCGGGAGTGACTCTCCCGGCTGAAAGTATAATTTTCGACAATTACATTTGTACATACAATTTGTAAGGCTATTTCCCCTACATCGCCGGCGCCGGGCCGGCGCCCTGCTGCGTCGTCGCGAACTGCGTGAGCATCTGTTTTATGCCCGAGGCATCCTGCTGGCTGGCGGCCGGCGCGGGCTGGTAATACCCTTTCTGCTCCGCTATCTTATATAAGTCATATTGGAAT
>JGI20166J26741_10914448_pt1 | contig 14796 bp, 15 predicted proteins | sample TergutCu122P5_FD_26741 | JGI IMG/M metagenome (IMG submission 26741)
GTGGTGGATGAAGTTCAAGATAGGTGGTATGTTTAGGGAGGTGTGCAGATATGGGATTGGGGTGCGTCTAGGGTAGTCGCCAATTACTCGGAGGCATTTGTATTGGGAGATCTGCAAACGGCGGTACTTGTGGAATGACATGTTGCTCCAAACGGGAGCGGCATACGTGAGGATAGAGCAGATGAATAATTTGAAAAGGGTAAGTTTGTTTGACAGAGCTAACGTGGAATTCCATGCAAGGAGAGGGAAGAGTTGGAGAAGAGTTCCGGAAGCTTTGTGAGTGATGGAGGTTATATGTCTGGTAAAAAGGAGTTTGCGGTCTAGTACAAGTCCGAGGTATCGAACGTGGGGGTTCCATGGGATGTTGATAAGTTTAAGGCGGAGTGGACAGGGGTGGTAGGGCAGCGTCTAGTGAAAAAGATGGCCTCTGTTTTGTGTACATTGACCTGGAGTTTCCATTTCAAGAAGTACCGAAGTAGGGTGGATGTAGCATGGGTGAGTCTGTTGGCTATGGTGTCGGTTCGCCAAGATTGGGCAAGAACGGCGGTGTTGTCGGCATATAAAGCTAGTTGAGTGTTGGGGGGATGTGGTATATCAGAGATGTAGAGTGCGAAGAGTGTGGTCAACAGTACTGCTCCTTGGGGAAGGCCCGCAGGGGTGGCTTTGGGGGAGGAGAGCGCATCGTTTAAGTGGACCGTGAAGGAGCGACCCTCTAGGAACGCCTTTATGGTAAACAGAAGATATGATGGTAACTTGAAGTTGATGAGCTTGTATAGAAGGCCGTGTATCCATACAGTATCGTAGGCTTTTTCGAGATCTAAGAGAATCATACCAGTGTATTTGTGTAGATTGAAACCATTGGAGATGAACTCTGTAATCCTAGCCAGCTGGGCGACGGTACAATGTATTTGCGGAATCCAAATTGGGTGTGCGGGAGGAGATGTCGTTGATTAACAAAGGATGACAGGCAGACTGATATGATGCGTTCGAAAAGTTTCCCGAGAGCGCTAAGGAGGCTGATAGGTCTATAGGAGCTGGGGTTGATGTTAGGTTTGTTGATAGGGATGACTTTCGCTCTTTTCCAGGTAGGTGGGAAGTGACCCAACTGTAGCAGACGGTTGGAAAGGTGGGTTAGATGGGAGAGTGCCTTGTGGGAGAGGTTTCAAAGCATCATCGGGGAGATCCCATCGACTCCTGGTGCTGTTCAGTTTTAGAGCGGTAATTTTGCGTTTGATTTCGTAGATGTTCGTGAGTTGTAGCGAAGGAGTGTGGGGTGAAGACTCTTGGAAAAATCTGTTGACAGAGCATGTGATCTTTGTTGTATGGTGCGGAGTGCCAAGGTGAAGAGTGAGGTGATGGGAGCATTCAAACTGTTGAGCTAAGACTTCAGCTTTGTGCAGGGAGAGATAGATTTGTGAGCCCTGGTGGATTAGGGGGGGTGTGGATGGAGGGGATTTGGAGAAGTATCGGGCGATTTTCCAGAAGTGTGTGGTTTGATGTTTTAAGGAGCTAAGAAAGGAGGACCATTTGGAGTTGCGGAGTCGGGTAAGATGGGTCCCACAATTTTATGTGAATCATGGAAATATCATTAAACTTCCTTCCCTTTAATGTCATCCTGAGTTGTGGGAAAAGAAAGAAATCACACAGCACTGAATCTGCTAAGTACAGAGGGAATGGAATGGTGGTCATTCTGTTTGTAAGCAGAAATTCATGGAGAAAGCAAAGTGAGCACCAACAGTGCCACGCTGGAGAAACAAAATCCTGAATTCCAATCTGTAGGCCTTTCAGCTGAACATTTTCCCATAGATACCAAAAGTGTCAATGTATTAATGTTAGTATACACTTTGTCCTTCAACAAATTCGTAATACACAATTCTGTGGATGCAAAACAACAGCAGCAACAACATCAGAGGCGATAAAATGACAGGCTTGCTCATTTCAGTGAACATGCCTCACAGCATTTTATGTACCTCCTCACCGGCTGGCAATTATGCCACACATACTAAACATATTAGTTGGCAGAGGCTACATGGACATGACTACATCCTTGACCCTTGCCTGGATGTGGTACATTTCTTTCATTTCACATTAACCACACATGGCAACTGCAGGACTGATCATAATTCAGCCCTACCTTCAGTAGTTACCACTGTTGTGCAACTCCTGACTACCAAGTATTTTATGTATTCTCCTGAGATAATGATCTCTTCACTGTTCCCTGAGTACAAAGACTGCCCACAAATTGTTCTTGAGAAAACTCAACCAAAGCAGGCCCCAATTTTACATGTTAATTTCAATGTCCAGAATTCACACATAAATTTAAGGACGCCCACCACCACCCTTTGACTCTGTTGATAAAATTCACAGCCAGAGGCCTTCAATGGCATAATGGTCACGTCAAGTTTAATGACCAGGAGTCAAGTGGTTCTACTTTCTCTCCTTTTTAGAAAGGAGAGTATGTAGCTGAAATATTTTATGCTGATTTTAATGTGTTTTTTGCATGGCTAATGTCACCCATTATAGCCCGTTTGACAATAAACACTACTACAGCACCATACTAAAACAAGCACACAGATAAATGATTACATCCACTACATTACATAGCAGCACAGCTCTATACTTGCAAACTCATGAAAATTTCAGTAACAAGCATTAAGCATCTAAGGAACAGATGCCACAACTTCCCTCATTATAGAACAGGCTCACAATATATCTACAGAGAAAAATAAATGTATCATTTCCTTCACCATCACAATACAACAAAGTAAAAATTAAAAATCCATTAGTTAATTTTTACTTTTTCCCTATTGTGATGGTGAAGGAAATGTACGTGTACATGTATGTTCAACAATAATACAATGGTGTCACTGCCAATGAGGAAAGAGTTGAGTGCCATTTAATTCATTCTATTTCAATGTACTTTACTTTAGATGTGTTACAAAAAGCAATGTGAGAGCTTGAGAGATTGAAGTTATAATTTGCTGAACATGACTTAAGTTTATGGTTAAAATCCACACAGCTGTTCCAATACCTTCTAAAAGTTTATCACACTGATCTCACCTTTACTGAACTCTGGAACTTAATTGCTTCGATGGCATGGTGCTCTGCACCCTTAAAATCATGTATTTCTAGACAAGCTTGCGCCATGTTGTTATTTAGATTTGGATTTTTTGGATCCAGCTCCAAACCTGAAATAAATTTTCTTTACTTTAATACTGCCCTCCAATCAAACTGTTTTACATACGAAGCTGATACTAAATATAGAGATACATGCCTATACAGGTTTTCTTCCCATAACTATTTCTGCTGAATGTGACTCCAGGCTCCATACTTCAACAAACAAAATAGTTTTCTATACATTTACAACTCATATTAACTATTGGTGGCGAAGTGACATTTTACAAACGGAGCACACATATTTACAGAACAGGAAATAAATTATCTTTTCCAGAATTGTTTAACCTCTATCACCATCCCTCCAATTCACCTTGACTTTGTGGGCATACACTGACCTTGCACAGTTGTTTTAATACATCCATATTTGTGGAACAATTTTAGACAATTAAGCATTCTTATCAACACTCAGGAGAATTACTTACATGTGTACAGTGACTCAAGAGCTGTCTCCTTCAGTAGATGTACCTGACCTGATGACAAGCAGTGCCAATTACTGCATTAATGACCAGCAATTTAAAAGTGTCCAATACAGGCATATGTGACTCGGTGGTCTTAACTGGTTACAGCAAAAAAGAGCACTGAACAGAACAGTACTGTGCATGGAAACTTCATGTTCACAGATCACATTCGTATTTTCAGATTAACAACAGTATGTAAAGGAGAGACCAATTAGATGCAACAAATAATGATTTATTGGTAATCAATAGTATCTCAACATGTTTCGGGCATCTTTATGCCTATCATCAGGAGATCCGACCGTGTTCCACTGCCTATAGTTGTCTGTCCTGTTGTAGCTGTTGATGCTGGAGAGTCGGGTGGCAAGATGTGCGCACTGTGTGGAGAATGTTGCCTGACTTTGTCAGGCAACATTCTCCACACAGTGCGCACATCTTGCCACCTGACTCTCCAGCATCACAACAGCTACAACAGGACAGACAACTATAGGCAGTGGAACGCGGTCGGATCTCCTGATGATAGGCATAAAGATGCACGAAACATGTTGAGATACTATTGATTACCAATAAATCACTATTTGTTGCATCTAGTTCGTCTCTTCTTTACTTACTTATCAAAGATGCACGGTCATTCAAACAAAATTTGAACACAACTGAATAATTCTGTATTCATTTTTCAAAATAGATGGCAATGTCATTCCCACTAAGTTCAACACTCTGCAAACACTGAACTGCTTTTGTCATGCCTAATGACATTCATCTTCAATGCTAATAACAAGCCTTTCCTCTACACCTTTACAGAAGCTTTTTTTCACATATGCCTTGTCACGCACTGACTCATCACGAAAAATTATGCCCAACAGCATCCAATAAAAACATACTACACTAAGCACACATGATAAGATGCAACTTACACTACATTGCTGCACTTAAAACATGAAACTAAATTAACGTTATGAACTCCTGTGATTTACCACAACTTTCTCCTCGAGAAGTCCTCACTCAACTCAACAATCTGTTAATCAACTGCTAATACCAATGAACTGTGCTTGGCTGTCAGTTAACGCACAGCAATGAAACTAAACATAAACGTCAGTGTCCATAAAATAGTTTGTGTAAAACTTCTAGACAAAGCAAAAAAAAAAAACAGTTTGCAAGAGCTCCATAGCGAAACATCACAAAGTTCAGCACACTAGTATGGGAATGGCTATACAGACTACCCAGTTGTAATTAATTAAATAAAATGTTATGTGAACATAATTTACAGAATTGGGTACCAAAACTTTTACATGGCCAGCAATATATTCGCGTAATTATTCAAGGTTTACCTAATGGCGCTCAGTAGCTCAAACTATATGGTACTGAATGATATCATCATTCCCAAGTTGGAAAGGATGTGGGACGAAGCAGTTGTGACCTATATGGTAAATGTGAGATTTTTAAAGTCTCACAGCTGTAACTATGAAGAAGTCTTATGAGATACAGCATCATGCAGTCTGACAGCAATTTATTCATGTGTCATAGATATGCAATACCTCAAACTTCAGAGGAGAAAAGTTGTACAGAAAAAATCTGGGTAAGATAAACGGCTGGGACGAAGGTACTATCTTGCCATGTCGATGGAGGGAATGAGATAAATCATGAAAAACCTCAATCACCTAGTTGCTCTCTGGGCTTAAATTTGTAACTGGAACCTACCAAATAGGAAACACAAAACTGCTAACCACATGACCATGACATTCAGCACCCACATACAAAAGAAGTACATTGCCATAATGGATATACAAAAAAACTCGATGTGAAGCTGTAAACTACACAGCACTGGTTAAGAAAGAGTAAACTTTCATGGCTTTATAATGAGAGTTCTGGAACCACTACAAACTTCTTGAGTATTCAAATGACTATAAAATGTCCAAGGAAAAAAACTCTTTGATAAAATTCAGTACAAATCAAATAATATGAAACGTGTGTAAAGTATATGTAGAAAACCAAACATAAAATAAGCTACTGATACAGATTCTGTTTTAAAAGTAATATATTAAAGGCACATAACAACAGACCTTTTTCATAACATCTAATGGCATCTTGAAAGTTTTTATTTTTGAAATAAATATTTCCTTCCTTTCTGTAGTCTTGAATCAACTTTTCAGAATTCATTGCCTTAGATTTGGGCTCCACCAGCTCTTCAGAATTCAACACTCGACGTTTCTAACTGCAAAATAGAAGGAAGATGATGAAACGTATTATCCATAAATTACTTGCCAAAATTTGAACGCTGGTCTGATTTCATCATTTTCCAATAAATAAATACAAACTGCAAACCAAAACTGTAACACTGTAGTACACATGTATGCCTTGTTTCTAAATGCAATCTCCCTGCCATTTAAAATCTTTGTGATTAAAAAATAATTATGCTCACTCATTTACACGCACACAGACAGCAACTCATCCAACCCATTACTAGCATTTCTTTTGCACAATTGTTTTTCCAGTCAGCAGTCAACATGCAGTGACTCATGCATAAGGAAAATGTAGAATTCCATGAGAATGCAGTTGTGATAACATACACAGGTAATTTTCATAAATCAACGTAAGTCTGCTCTTTTGACCAAGCAGCTGTGATGATGATGCCCACCCACATCATGGTACAAGTACTGACACAGTGTGTCTTCATGAAAATGAAATTACTGAAATGTCTTATACAGGGCCCCTCAATGTCACAAAACACACTTAATATAATTTAACCAACATATATTTGTGGTCCGAATTTCTTCAGATGCGGTAAAGCATGTTGTTTCCATAGCATGCCTGCTGGTTTTCTTGTGGGTTTAAGATGGTGGGTGACACACATCATTGCATGCAACAACCCACTGCAGAAATAAATCACCATCAGTACAGCACCACCACAAGTTTTGTTCCACATACTGACATACTATGCTCCTGGACTGCCTCTCTCAGTAGATGTGGCACCCACCAGAAACACAACCTGTGTTATCTCCCAAGATCCTGCACAATTGTGTGCAGTGTATCAATGCTCGTATTCACTTCCACTGACATGGAATGAGTGGCCCTTGTTTACAGCATTCTCAACTTTTGTAACATTTTTTAGATTAACGAAAATGTCAGCCTGTCCCAGTCATGGTATGTCCATTGTTCACTGTCTGCCTGTTCCAACATATGAGGCCAATCCACCATTACTATATTTCATACACATGCAGCACTATAGCAGGCACATCTGCCCATGAATTTCAGCAGACAGACATCCTTCTGCTAAAAGAAAATGAATCACTGCCATCGGGTCATTTGGACGGATTCAGCATAGGTACACCATCTTTAACCCTTCAGCCCCAGAGCTGGACATTTAAATTTGAGCACATCCTTTACATAAAATGTGTATATTTTATGACCAGAAAAGCTAAGATTATGAAATATACAGTGTTTTGTGGAGGAAAAAATGGAGATTGTGCAGCACATCTCAAAATATTCAGTAAGTATATGTGTTGACTAAATATATTACATACTGTCATTAGGTATTAGTAGTATTGAGTCCTATATATACACAAAACGGACAGTGGCTACGGATTAAGCCATGCTGAAATGTCACCCTACACTAGCTACTTGCTCAGTCACTTGTATTGCTCCACACAAGTGCCTGCAAGTGTGTTTACTTAATTAAATGTGCAGCTGCACCATATACCACCTTACAGTATCGAAAATAGGTGCTTCAATGAAATGTAATTTTGTAATTACACAATTTATAAGAAAAAATTAAAATTCTTAAAACTATTTCAAATATTCTACCAAAGGTACATATAAAAAATATATGGCAGTATTTGTATGGTCAGCTTTTGTTGTAACTTGTTTGCTGTACATTTATCATGCTGCACATAGCTGGTTGCTTTATACAGTATATGCTTATACTGCTATTACAAGTTTTTATAGGCACTTACTGAAGTGTACAGTATACTGCTATTACAGGTTTTTATAGGCACTTACTTAAGTGTACAGTACATCAATTTTATTGCTGTATGACATTTTCAAGGTGATACAAATTCTGCAATTTCAAGCATTAGTTTGGAAAAGGAACAAATTTTTTCTGTCACTAGCATTTCATTTTCAATACTATAATGACACACCAAACTTGTAAACTGGTAGGGTAGCCACACCTTTAGGAGAACATATCTTACACATGCTGCACACACGTCTTCCACTACTCCCTTGAAGTATACTGCATATGTTTGGAAACAAAAACACAAGACTGACATACTTTCACGTCCTTTTACAAAAACTGACCAAATTCCTCAGGAAATACAGGAGCAGGTAAAAGTTTCTTTGTACACTAAAAAACATGTAACTTACTAGCTCTTTCATATCCACGAAACAGGGTAATCTAGTATATGGTAAAGTCTACATTAACACTTATCACTAATTGCACTAGTTTTCATCTGTACTCAGTAATCCCTTTGGTCTGCTATCAATCTCAAACACTCGGTAGTTTATCTCATTAAATTGAAACAGTTATGATCCACCGCATCTACATATCGCATAAACAATTTTTTTTCCTGCATTTCATGCTTTATCACACCACCTACTACATGATCAGTAACATACATCATAAGAACAATTTACCACAGCACGATCTTAAAGGTGCAAGAGTCAATAATACGGGCCACATATTATCACTAATCATATGCTAATCGCCAACAAACAACAGTAACCTCATACATTATCGCATGGTTACAGCTGCCCACAAAATCCCGAACGCCTACTGTTGTTGCAATTCCTAAGACAGATGAAGATTAAGTCTCCATATACACCTATTTTATCTTTAACCTTAACCTACAACGAACTGGTATTTAACTGATGTCAATGTATCTAAAACGATCTCACTCGCCTAATTCAAGTCTATATAACCAATTCAGATATTATACCCACCACTGTGTCTTACGAAGTCAGTTAAGGACGCAATGAATTAACTAATCTGCTCCTTGGTGTTCATCGAGGTTTAACAGTATAGCACACTTAACATTTCTTGTGACAAGTAACTGTTTCAAATTCTTTATTCGCTAACCACTCTAATTACTAATATGGCTTTACATATTTTTACCTAAACACGCAAACACAATCTGCATAACGCGCTCCTTATCTCACGCCACACGCCACAGATCCTCTCAACTACCACACGCTACACCTGTGCGCTACACCGTCACAGACACAGATCATCTAGTATAGTCACAGACATACATCAGACACGGATTAATACGTCACAGATGGATGTCAGAGTCACCAACATACACACAAAAAAGCTAATCCATTCGGGTGACAGACCTGCACTCGTCTAGGACTTGACGCTGCGTATGCTAGAAGCTCGAAACATCAGTAACAGACTACCATTATACGCTGCGTAAAATCCCAGAAGAGTGCAGATCTCATTTACACAATAGTGGCAGCATGAAATCCCACTTGGGTGGCTCTCAGCAGTAGCAAAATTTTGGTTGGTGTGCGCTTAGAACCATGTGTTTGAGGTCATATTTTGGTGTGTGTGTGTGTGTGTGTTAATACTCGTATATTGGGAGGAAGTGTACGCACTATAAAGAAAAACGCAGAAGCTTCAGTAGCTGCTAGTAAGGAGACTGGTCTAGAGGTAAATGCTGATACGACTAAGTACATGGTCATGTCTCCAGATCGGAATGCAGGACGAAGTCACGATATAAAGTTTGAGAATAGTTCCTTTGAAAGGGTGGAAGAGTTCAAATATTTGGGCACAATCTTAACGCATCAAAATTATATTCAGGAAGAAATTAAGAGCAGATTGAAGTCAGGAAATGCTTGCTATCATTCGGTGCAGAATCTTTTGTCTTCCACTTTGCTATCCAAAAATACAAATATTAAGATATACAGAACTATTATTTTGCCGAAGTCAGCGTGCGTCGTTTTGTGACATCAACGACTTCCTTGTTCTCAAGTTTTATGTCAGTTGTGATAATTTCATGTGTAGTGAACCGTACTATTCATTCAGTGCCAGCAGTTCATATTAAGTGTAGGGGGAACTTTATGTTATCTATCTACATTTTTCTTTATATGGTATACGTTACAGACAAGCTCTGTCATTTTCATGGATATCTGTGCATTGCAGGTAAATTCAATGCAGTAATACTTTAGAGTGACAGTCTATGATATTTAACTGCATCACTTTTCGAAGTAAATCTAGAATAGCCTACACTTGAGTGGGAGAGTTGCTTACGATAAGGACATTCGAGTCACTGACACCATAAGAAGGCTTAATGAAATTGTCGAATGGGTGGCAGCACGCATAGAAATATGGGGAAAGGAACTGAGCTTATCCCCTCGTACCATTTTCCTCTTCTTATCTCACTCCTGCACATCATCCCCTTTTACGTCCTCTGCCTCTTTTCTGTCCATCTCCTTGGTGGTTTGTTGTTTCGTATCAATTCATGCTTACTGCAATCTTAGTTGCAGCTGCTTGGACTTGAACCCTCAATCGTGTAATTTCTAGGCTGACGCGGTGGCTACTACGCCACAAAGGACGGAAAAATTTTTTTGGAACTTACTGATATCGTCACTCTGCATACGTCATGAGATACTAATACGCATGCACCACTAAAGAAGTAGCAATGTGGTGCTGTGTTCCGTGCTTACAAGTGTCCATGTGCTTCTGTAGCTAAGTGCTGTGCTTTTTATGTGTTCAGGAATTACAAAGAAAGGCTGCATCTTTTGAGTGCGTGGCGAATAAATTCCAAGAAACCGCTAACATATCTTGGTCTAGTCTGCTGGAGCAAGGTGGGGAACAAACAAAGTTATTTTTCAGGTACCTCTTTCAAGGCCGAGACAAGGCACTGGCATTTGTACAAGAGTGGGCTGCAAAGGAGCAAAATGACATGGCTGAAATGTGGCAGTAGTATGATTTTGTCGAATCACGTCCGTGCTACAGACAAATGCCAGTGGAGATTTTTCAAAGGGAGTAGATTTGATCGTTGCACAGGAACTAGAAGTGTTAGAAAATCCTCGTGGTTTATATGGTTGTGCTGCTAACCTAGGATATTACCACCAATGTCATTTGAAAATGACAGAGAAAGAACACAAGCTGTAATGCCAGACAAGGACCGACTGGTTTCAGTTTTGTAGGGAAGTAATTTTAGACTACATACGAACAACGGAGAACGAGAAGTCACTGAAATAGATGAGAGTACGTTTGGGAAGTGCAAATACAACGTAGGACAGCACGTTCGAAGTCAAATGTTAGTTGGTGTTATTATTAAGGACAGTGGCAGAGTTTTCTTATTTGCTGTGCACCACGAACTACAGAAATCCTCGTAGGCACTATAAAAGATTATATTATATTTAGTAGACGCCTGTACTTTAATGATTACGTCTCCACTGATGATATCACAACATTTTCTGAAGTTCCTACCGATCGTGACATCGTTGCTGTGTCTCGCCATGCTGCACTGGATAACAGCGATGATGAAAATTAATTGGGCACTTGTGAATTACACACTGCGCCTACAGTTGTCACTTCAAAGGAAGCTCTGAGGACTTTTAACATCGCACTATGACGCACATAGTTCTGAGGAAAAGTTCGATGTCAATCTGTTCTCTGTTGAGAAGGACCTGCAGAAAGCGGTTCTGAAGATCCACGAAGCAAACTAACATAGCTTATCTTTTGAGACTAAAAACGGAATTATGTGCAATATGTGCTTCTGTGTGTACGAAATGTATTTGTTCGTGCCTGTATGCAATAACATTGACAATAAGCATAACTTAAACGGTATTAATTTCAATGTTATTTTAAAACACAATTTAATCGGACATAGGATATAACGGACTTCAGTTATAAGGGGCCTTTCTAGGACATCTCTGAGGATCGCTTGTAACTGAAGTTGACTGTATGAATAAAGTAAATAGAATTCGATTTTTCAGTATATTAATATTATGATTAAACCCCCCTTTGTGTCCCTTCGTCACACCACTCCTGTTTGAGCTGCCTGTGGTTAAAAAGGTTGCTCGTCACTGACTTAGACCTTTAGATTAAAAGAACAATTACCGTCGTAGACAAGCGAAGATTTCAAGATGACAAATATTTGCATTATTTTAGATTCAAAGAATCAAATTTGTTACATTTTAAAATTTCTCGAATTGAGGTGCAGTAACCAACATTCTTATTTTTTTACCAGTGCCTGCTTGGAATAGAAAAAGACTCCGAATTTTTTGAGCAAGGTGAAGTTGGTGTACAAATGACTATTTATTAAAGTACTGTCCGTTGGCCTGGTCGAGGTTCTGTTTTTCAAGGATTTATTTATACTTCTGACGAATGAAAGATGGCTATTTAAAAAATTATGTTACATGGATTTACAGATTGATGTTCCTATACAAATTTTTGTTGTGTTTAAATAATTGTACACCATATTACAGGGGTATGAAAAATAACTGATTTTATGTTTGACAAGCTAAGAATTTGAAGAAAATTTTAAAGTTTTTAAACGTGATGTCGACAACGGAACTTTTAAATACTTCCAGAAACTCGCAAAAACACGTGCCTGATATTGAAATTCATGATTAGTGAGGCATTCAGAGTTTAAAGGTGAAAACGATTCAACCATCGAATTTCACATTCTCCTTTCCGTGCATTGTAATTCAATTATCACAATTCTAAACAACGAATGCACATAATTTTATTAAAGCCACAATATTATTACAACACACACACCCAGTAGGAATTCTTTGAGCGAGTTATCAGCTTGTCACTGAAGCTGCTACCTAAACTACACACCAGCCAAGAAACAAACATCCATGTCCTCAGCGGGATTCGAAACCGCGATCCAAGCAATAAAGAAGGCGGAAACCCATGCCTTCGCGACACGGTCACCGGAATCTACCCTAATTTCTTTTTAGTAAAACAAAGGATATAGAAATAAATAAAAGTATAAAATAGAACAAAGGCGACAACAATTAACAATCTTTCACTTACTTACAATGTGATTAATATCCCCTTATTATTGCCACGAAGTCATTAATTTTGTATATTGCGAATTTTAGAAATTAAATTTTATTATAACATTTAATCTCCGAAATTCCAAATAATAAGAAGCGTTATTGTTTGCCTACAATTCGTTCTCGCTTTCACCCTAATACTTTTACAATAACAATAATAATAATAATAATATGTATGATTTAATACTTGTGCTAATATATTTATTGCCTTAGTCAGTAACTGGTATACCAACCCGCTATGAACTAGACGGTTCGGGGTTCGAACCCCGGTGTGGCGAGATTTTCCGCAACCATCCAGACAGGCCCTGGAGCCTAAACAGCTTAATGTACAATGGTTTCCCTGTTCTTGCTGGGGGTAAAGCGGCCGGGGCGTAATGTTGATCACCTACCTCCATCGAGCGTCGAGGTTAAAGAAAGACTAGAGCTATACTTCTACTCCACCTCTGTGCCTTCATTGCCTGTTCCAGGGAGATATGTACCTGTATCTTCCAGTCCCCCCCCGTGGCGTAGTAACTGCCTCAGCTGCTTCCCTTTGCTCCGAAACATCACATTCATTGCGGGTCATCTTATAATATCCACTATATAATGTATAATTAATGACGATGGCAGCTTCCTAGACCTTATTTGCTGCTCAGTATCCCCATGTACACGCGAAAGAATTTCACCGAAAATTATCCACGTTTTCGGCAAGCGACCTGGAAAATTTTGCCATCTACACCCTATGGCGAAAAACTTCAAATCATATCGGTTTTAGGGGTGCAAAATTATTAGACTGCCCGGGGTGTCAACGTGTCTCGGGACGACCCTAACTGTTCGGAACCATTGGGCTATGTATAAAACGCAGGGAATTTATTGACTAGCTGAAAAACTACTAGCTTCTCAAAAAACATTGCTCTGTGGACTTGCATATATTAAAACGAAGTTCTAAAAAGCTACAATATACGGGGAAATATCAGTATCCTTAACTTGCTGCGTGTATTAAAGAAACACAATATCTTTCTACCGTGTTTCTTGGTGCGTGTATCGCCCTGTACGCTAGCGCTTACCCTGGTGAACAGTGAAACTAACACGACTGCCAGGTTACATGAATACCAATGTCAGTCATAGCTATAGTCTGAGAAGTGCTAGGGTCAGATGTGCCGACTAAATATTCCATCTTCTTCCACGGAGGGCAAAACTGTAGCGGCGTCTGTCACATACATGGGGAGAATAGAAATACACGCCAGGTTTTAAGAAGGAAACTTAGGTGTCGCCATCCCGTTGCGTTTTTATTTAATCAGGTTCAACATACCTTCCGTAGAACACACCTTCAAAAATATCTTTTATTCTAATTTTACACTACAAAATGTTTCGGCTTATTTTCTGGCCATCGTCAGGTAGCTGACTTGCAGTTGCATAAAAGGAACTGTTAGGTAGAGACCTCTCCTACATATCTAATGTACACAACATCCACAAATAAAATATTATTCCCAATAACGAAATAACCAAATGGCTAAAATTAGGTAAAACAAAAATTTCACCATAAAATGTTGGTCAGCACCCTGCAGATTTTTCTTTTTTCGACCTACAGGGTGCAGGAGAAACATGTTATGGAAACATTCTTCTTTTAACTGATTTTAACCATGTTATTATTCGGTTATTGGGAATAAATTCGGACTGATATATTTATTTTCTGCAAATTTTCTTCTCTGAGATGAGAAGAGATCACATTTGCAGTCAACCATGTTCTGCGGTTGTCTCACTGCGTCATTTTATCATGGACAGTCAACATCCAGGATGTTGGACCGGAAGTGTGCTTGCTTGCAATCCGGCTGTCCGACACCGTCGCCTGTCACATTTCCATACTCTATCGGAATCTGCCCGAAATAATTGTTGTCCTTTATATGTCCACTTCTTAAACGTAGTATTTCAAAACAAAAACAAATTGTTACAGTCTTAGGAAATACAAGACGAGAACTATTTACTGCCCATTGTTCTCTTTCGACACAGAGATTTAGTCATGTCTTCTTTCACAAGCTTGCTCTTTCATTATTTTGAATATTTTGACATTTGATTTCATGTTTTCACCGTGCATTTTTAAAGTCAATCACTTTTTATTGGCCGACTAATGCACTTAATTGTATAAAACTCAAAGGTTAAAATCTACGTTGTA
>JGI20166J26741_10916670_pt1 | contig 14794 bp, 2 predicted proteins | sample TergutCu122P5_FD_26741 | JGI IMG/M metagenome (IMG submission 26741)
GTTGCGGCAAGTCAAAATGAAACTCACTGGCATGTACGGCTCATGCAACTGTTGCCGTATTGCCTGCCGGTACTGGCAGCGTGTTGGTTTTGCGGCGTGATCGTGTTGTCGTGTTGCATGTTGAGCGGTTTGTGGGGCATCCGCAAATTGCGGCAATCGGGCAAGCCGCTCCCCGACGCATCCTGGCAAACGCGGCTTGCGGAACTTTGCCGCCGGCTCAACGTCAAAGCGAACGTGCGATTGCTCGGCTCCCAACTGGTCGATTCGCCGGTGCTGATCGGGATCGTGCGGCCGGTGATCCTCGTGCCGCTCAGTCTGCTGACATGGTTCACGCCGGAAGAAATCGAAGCGATCCTCGTGCATGAGCTGGCTCACGTCCGGCGGCACGATTACCTCGCAAATCTCGTGCAATTGGTTTTGGAAACACTCCTTTTTTATCACCCGCTCTTTTGGCGGGTCTCAAACGCCGTCCGCGACGACCGCGAATTCCTCTGTGACGATTTCGTCGTCGATCGTGGCGGTACCAACTCGCTTGTTTACGCAAAAACACTGGAACGTCTTGAACACTTTCGACAAATCGGAGACAAAGAAATGAAACGCATGTTATTCACCCCTGCCGCGGCGGCCAAACCGCTGCTGAATCGTATCCGCCGCATCCTGAAAAAACGGGAGTCCGACCGTACCTGCGGCTGGCTCGCCGGGCTGACGCTGTTCCTCACGCTGACGCTCACCCCGCTCGCACTTGCGCTCTTCAACGGCGACGAGGAAAAGGAAAAACCGAAAAACGAACCACCGGTTGCGACATTCCAACCCGATTTGGGAGTTCGTGTTTTGACGGGAACAAACGTCCCAACAAACGTCCCAGAGACCGCCCCGAAACAACCGGAAGCGTCATCGCAAACAGTGCAGCAAGTATTATCATCGACACCCGGACAAATTCGGGTCAATACAATAACAAACAGTGCCGGCACCACTCCGACTCCGCAGCAACCATCCTCGCAACAGAGTCCTTCTCCAAAGTCATTTGGCGGTGTTGCAATTGGTAATCCCACGATGCCGTCGGGCTTTAGTAGTAATCCCGGGCAGCAGGCGGTCCCCACAATACAAGGTCCCATACCGTCCAACAATGCACCATTATTTCTTCAAGCGAATCCTGGGCAATCTTCATACACGCCAAATCCACAAGTACAACAATACATGCAAACCCCCATTGGTGCAACTTACGGCGGTTATGGCGGCCAACCCGTGATGGTAATCGGCAAGCGGGCGACGAAAAAGCCGACCGGGCCGATCAGCAGCAAGCTGTATCCCTGCAATGACGTATTGCAACTGTTCAGCATGGAGGAATTTTTCAATTACCTGCGAAACCGGCTCGAGATGGAAATGCTGGACGGCCCGTACCAAATTTTCCCGACGCAAAAGAACGCCCTCATCGTCACCAGCACCGGGGAGGTGCATGAAATCATGGAAAAAATCATGGAAGACCTGAAATCGATGGTCGATGAGAACAAAGCGATGCTGGAAGAGAAGGAAGCGACGATCAAAGTCATTCCCTTGAAATATGCGGAGGCGTCCGAATTGATGAGAACGGTCGCCCAGCTTGCAGAGCGTGGCATGAATATCTTGATAACGTATGACCGGCGTACTAATTCACTGATTCTCGGCGGGAAGAGTTCGGATTTGACGATCGCGGAAATATTAATCCAAAAACTCGACGCGGAACCGACGAAAGAAAAAGAACCGGGAAAAGAGGTTCCGCATCTTAACATACTTGGCCAACCAACAAAATAAACAAAGAGCCGGAGGTGAAGTCGGTACTCCGGCGTAACTTCCGGGCGGTGTTGCAATTTTCCAGCAAGACCAAAACGCGGTTTTCAATGGCAGCCGGGAACGAAGCGCAGCACAGTGACCGGATCATCTCGCGCTCGATCCGGTCGCTTCACTTCGTTACGCTCCCGGCTGCCATTTCCCGAATATTGCGTGATTTTTTTCGGCAAAAACCTTATGGAAAATTGTAAACCACACTGTGGCAGTGTGGCTACATTCATTTGAAAATTGACAGAACTAGCTCAAGGCACCGATGCTGAAAAGATAATCGAGATCGGTCGTGTCCAGTTCGCCGTCTTCAAGTCCGGCGGCTTTTTTCGGCGTGCTGCTTGTACTGCTGTCGGATGCCAGCAAATCGTACAAGTCGTCTTCGGAAATCGCAGCCGCCGGTGAGGCGACTTTCGTCACGGAAACGGTGACATCGTCATCGGCGACAAGCAGGGCGGCGTTGCCGATGACATCAATGGATTGCGACATCGCCGCCATCAAACCCGTTTGCGGGGCGGCCGGACCATTGATCTCGTTCACGTTCTTGATGGTAAACGTCATCTTGGGGGACAGCGACGTGTATTGCAAGCTGTTTCCACCACCCTGATACGCGGAATTCAGCGTCACGTTGCGAAGCACGACGGAATCATACCCTCCGCCGCCGTCAACCGTGATGTTGTTGAAACCGTAGACGCCGACCTTGTTTCCGGCACTGTACAGCATTTCCGAATAGTTTGCCGTTCCCGTAAAGCGGTCGTTGAAGGCGGAACCGACAAACGTGGCGGTGTCATTCCCTCCGTTTCCTTCGACGATCACGTTCATGAATCCGAGAACCCTGTTGGTGTACTTGCCGCTCGTCATTCTTGCGGAACCGGGCGTCACGGACAAGGAATCGCTCCCGGAATTTCCGGTCAAATAAGCCTTGTCATTGCCCCTTGAGGAGTAAGCCGACACATTGACCGAATCGCACACGTCGAAACGATAGCCCGTCCCGGTCATCGTGACAAGACCCGGCATCATCGTCAACACGTCGTCTCCGGACGAATCGTTGATCAAGACTTTCGAAGTATCGCTGCCGACTTTGGTCGTGACGTTGTTAAAGCCTTTGGCTGCATAACTGTGCCCCGTCCCGGCGAGTGAAACGTCGCTCACTTTCAAATTCAACGTCTCATTGGCCAGAGAGGAGAACACGGAAATCGCATTATTCGTCCCGGCGACCGACAAAACGGCGTCCTGAATATGCGACACGGAAACCGTGTAAGCGTTGTTTTTGCCTGTCAGCGAAACACGCTGATCCGAGGCGTTCATGGAGGCGGTATTGTCACCGGTCGCCGAAGTGATCGTGATTTTGTCGGTTCCGCCGTTCCCTTCGATTTGAATATTTTTCACCGTGGAGGCGATGGTCACCGCCTTGCCGTTCAACTTGACCTGAATGGCCCCTGCCGCCGAGATCGTCACTTCAAACAGATCGTTTCCGGCGGTTCCGTTGATCAGCATCGTTTCAATGCTGCTGGTCTGATACGTTTTGGTGTCCTGACCGGTGTATCCTCCGCCGCCGGATTTTTGTCCCGTGGAGTAAAGCGACATCGTTTGAGGACCGCCGATGGTGCTTTCCCCGCCGATTTTGATCCGATAGGTTCGATGATAGACGTCGGGGATGACATAAAGCAAATAACCGATGGGTGCGCCTGTATCGTCATAGACAAGGAAGTATTGATCCGTGTCACCCGTCCAGGCGAACGAAATGCCATCGTTGTTCATTGCCGCGACGGAGTATTGCTGATTCCCCTTGGTGGTGAAATTAAGACGGAATTCCTTGGTTGAGGTATACGGAAGATAAACATCCGTCAAATCGTTGCCGGCACTGTTGAACGCTCTTGCAAAGACGCCGTAGTCATGCAATATTTGACGAGTATCCGTGTCGAAGTTTCCCGGCTCCTGATCATATGAACTCCAGGTGACCACAAAGTTCCCGTTGGGGGCCATGGAGACCTGCGGGAGGTACTGTGCGTACACCGTATGAGTGTTGATCCTGGCATCCGCCGTACTTCCGAGAATCGGCAGGGCTTTGCCGCTCATGTCGAACCGTCTTGCATAGATTCCGTAACCGCTGCCGTCCTGCCCGTCGCTTGTCCAAACGATGATGTAAGTTCCAACGCCGGAAACTTCGACTTTCGGCTCAAATTGCCGGACGTTCGTGTTCAGATAAGTATTCACAACATAAGATGCGACTTTTGTCGTCATCGTGCCGCTGCCGGCACTTGTTCCCCGCGTGTATTGACAGACTTTGGCGAAGATGTCCTGCGACTTGGTGGCCGCGTTGTAGTACGCCCAGGTCACGACAAGTTCGCCGGTCGGGCTGAACGCGATGTCATGACTGACGACGGCATTGCTGGTTGCCGAAATGAGGGTCAATTGCTGTGCGGCGGCGGCCCCATCGAACGCAACTTTCACGGGGGTGCCGTCACTTGTGAAAACACGCGCCCGGATCACGTCGGCATTCACTTTGGAATCGAATTCCCGCCACGAGACCACGATATTACCCTGGTTGTCGTAAGCGACTTTGGGATCAAAGCAGTTTTTCAACGAATCGGTATTGACCATGAACTGATCGCAAACGGCACTCCCGGAAGCGTCATAAATGCGGCAAAAGATGCCCTGATTGGTCGTCGCTCCGGCACCGGACCAGACAATGGCCGAATTGCCGAAACTGTCCATGGCGATGTCCGGCGAGGTCTGAATTCCTTGCAGGAAGTTGTTCACAATCCGTATTGTACCAACGGCGGTTCCGTTTTTGTCATATCGCTGCATGACGATGTTACCGATTCGCGGTAACCCTGTGATCGGATCAACCGCATAATCCGTGGTGTACGGTTCCGAACTGGTGCCGGGCAAACCATAGTGAACGGCAACGACAATATACGTCCCGTCGGCGGCACTGGCGATGGCCGGCTTGTCATTGCCATACTCGGTCAGGGAAAAGGCCGGGTCGTCCGGCAATTTCGGACCTTCCGACTCGTCTTTCTTGTCATCGTCATCGGTGACAGCCGTCGTGGACGGTGAGATGACCGTAAAAATGCGGGAGAAGTTCGCCCCCGCCGCACCGTTGTAGTCGCCGTCCAACCGGTTGCCGGCGACGTCCGTCGCCGTGTCCTTGATCACGAGCGTGTATAATCCGGACGTGAGCCATTGATTCTCTTCTTTCGCCGGATCTGAATCGAATGTGATGAGAGCTTCCCACTTGTTCGTCGGATTCGCAACGTCCCCCTCCGTGTAGGAAAGATTATACCCGAAATCGACGTTGACGATGATCCCGGAAATGGTGACGCCGTCTTTCTGCAATTGCCAGTTCAAAAGATTGGTGATGCTCTTTTGATCGTGAATCAATTCATGGTACATTTCCTCGCTGAACGTGACATACATTTGGGTGACGTGTCCATAGAGGATTGATCCGTCGCGAATCACCTGGAGAACCGAATGGTCTTGCCAGGCAATGTTACCGTCGGCGTCCATGATGACCGCATCGTTGGAATCGCGTTTCGGTTCCGTAATGACAACGACCGTATCGGTCACATGCGGTGCCGCGGTGTCCTGGGAAAGCGGGAAAACCCGATAAAAAACCTCGCTGCCGGTCAGACCCGACGGCGAAGGCCCCTGGAAGACGACGATGGCATCACCGTTGGAATTGAGTGCGACGGATGCTCCTGTCTGATCACCGATGTAATTATCCTTGTTGACGAGGAACTCGCGACCGATTTCACCGTGAATTCCGATATAACCGTAACCGGGGACATAGCGCGTGTTGTCCGGCAAGCCGTATTGCGATTGGGAACCATTTGCCCTGGAAGCGACGAGCGTTCTCAGGTTTGTGAAACGTTTGGCGTAGATGCCGAAGTCCGTGACCGTTTCCGTCATCGGCACACCGTACTTTTCCACCGGTATTTGATAGGTATCCTGCCAGCTTTCCCAAGCGACCATGAAGTCGCCGTTGTCCGCAATGGACACGGAAGAAAAATACTGGTCACCGGCGACAAAATTATTGACAAGGAATTCATCGCCGTAATTCGCAACCGGAGTACCGCTGAGCGTAAAGCGGCGGGCGTAAACACCGGCTTCGCCGTCGACCATGCCTCCGGGGCCGTCTCCGACCATGTCCTGATTGTAACTTGTCCAGGAGAAAATCACTTCACCGGTCATGCTGATGGCCACGTCCGACCAGATTTGATTTCCGGCCTGCGTTTGATTGACGAGATACTCAGAAGTGCCTGTCTCGACGATGGAGTCGATCCAGTCGGCAAATGCGGAGACGCGAACATCAACGGCGAATTCCCCGAAACTGGAGTTCACCCCGATGCTCACGTCGGTTTTTGAAGGAAAGTACATAGGTCCTCCATAACTGGTCACGCCGGCGATCCGTCCGGCGATGAAACCCGGCCCCCCCGAATCGCCCGGGGCGGTGCATACTTCGTTGGCCGCCCCCAAACCGAGGTTGTTTTTGCCGAAATAAACACCGAGTGCGTCATGCTGTGCCATCCCGTCGTCAAAGTCGTACACCAACGTGTTTTTCGAGTAATTCAAGCCGAAAATATTGCCGTAAGCTTCATAAGTGTTCTGACCGGAACGTTTCAACATGTCCGAGTCGGTATAACCGGTCGAGCCTGTTCCCGTCGCTCCATAACCGACTTTGGTCACCACGGAACCGATTTCGTCGCCGCCACGATAGATGTCATAACGGGTGGCAAATTCCGGTGCCTGGAATGGCAATTCAAGAACGGCCAGGTCCGTTGCATAAGTGTAGTTTCCAAAATAAGATTGATGGACATAGTTGGCCGAGACCGGATAGGCGATCAACGAACCGTCGGCCGTTTCGAAGAGAACAAGCATGTTGCCCGGATTGACCGGAACTCCGATATCGTCGGAAGCCACATGCGCGGCGGTGAGGATATGCATTCCGCTGGAGAGCAACGAGCCGGAACCGTACCAGAGAGGCTTTCCCTGATCATCGAACACTTCGACGATAACAACGCCGGTATATTGGCTGGAGCCCGTCAGGTGGTTGACCGGAGAGTCGGCGGAAACGATGTATTTCGTGATTAAGCCGCCGTCCTCCAATTCTTTTATTGCGGAATATGAATTGGCCAGACTTTGCAACGACATCGTATTCCGCTGCGAAACGACGTTTTGATTCGACGTGAAATTTTTCGCGTAAATATTCGATTCATAAGGCGAATCGTTTCCTTGCCCCCAGCTTGTCCAACTGATGATGAACTGATTGTCCTGCGACACGGCGATCGACGGATAACGTTTGTCACCGATCACGTAATCATTCGCTTTGGTTTCGCCGGAAGCTCCGTCCGTGATGGTCGAGGCACTGATCGACTGCCCCGATTTCGGGTTGATGAAACTGGTCTTTTTCACGGTCAATTGCGCCACGTTCTGCGAACCCCAGGACTTGGTGAATTGAATCAGGATGGTGTCCGATGTGGAAACAGCGGTATCGACTCTTAAACCGATGTCGCGGAGCGCTTTTTGAATGTTTTCCGCAGTGCGGTAGGCGTTGGCCCCGATCGGGATGGCCGCAGTCGGCTTCCCTTCGTAATCCAAAATGAACGTTCCCCCTTCGGAAGGACGACCGTAAAACTGCAACGCCTGAATTTCATCAACGCCGCCAAGCGCATTACACGCGGAATCATACCGCTGGAAGTAAATGTCGTAGCCGCTGTCCTTCGAATTCTGGTTCAGGCTTTCCCAGGTGATGACGAAACCGCCCGTCGAATCGACGGCGATATCCGGGTAGTTTTGCACCCCTTTCGTCCAGGAATTGACGCGAAATGCCTGGATTTCGGCACCGGTGGAATCCGTGCGTGGGAGTCCGTTGGCATTGAACGCCTTGGCATAAATGTCTTTTCCGGTTTCCGCACTTTCCTGAACCCAGGTGACGACGAAATCGCCGTCCGGGTCCATGGCCACCGATGCGTAAGTCGCTTTCGGATTGGTGGTGACCTGAAATTCCGCGCGAACATTGATCACGCTGGTGCGCCCCGTCACCGTTTCGACGAACGTTTGATTGTAAATTTTCGCCCAGATTCCACCGTTCTGCGAAGTCCAAACGGTCACGAAATTCCCCTGGCTGTCCGAAGCAACCGAAGTGGGGCTTCGCGGCGTGTCGATCAATGACGCGGCCCCGTCGGTGCGCGTTTGCTGTTCGCCGATGATTTGATTTTCATTGACTTGAGTGTCGTGATAATTGGCATAGCTCGAAGAGCCGGTGTCGTCAAACGACAAAAGACCGTCGATGGCGGAAATGATGAATTTTCGTGAAAAATCATGCCCGTTCGGGTTGAGGCCGTCACGGAAAATGGCGTTGCCGTCCAGCCCGCGCGTGGTGTTCTTGAGCACGAGTTCGTATTGACCGCTGCCGAGTGCCGCCGAGAACGTGACAATCGCTTCCCATTTGTTCGTCCCGAGGGCAAGCGGGCTGCCGTCGAGCGACGAGCCATCCTGGATTTCGTCCCGGGAAGCGTTCATTCCAAACTTGATTCCGGAAATGGCGTTGGTGACGGCCTTGCCGTCTTTCATCAGAACCCAGTTGTTCAGGTTGTAAACGCTGTATTTCCAGTTGGCGTCGGACGACGATTTGGCAGTGCACATCTCTTCGTCGAACGTGACGACGATGTTTTTCAGGGAGTTGGTCACCAAGGCACTGTTGGCCATCCGCATTCCGTTCGGGAGAATGACGTCGGTGACTTTCGGCCCGGCGGTGTCGGTCGATTCCTTGAAATAACGATAGTTGAGCGTGTTGTCGTAAACCATCCCCGTCGTGCTTGCGACATTGGACAGCCAACTGACGACGTAAGAACCGTTCGGCATGACCGAAATTCCCGGTGCTTTCTGCTCGGTCCCCTGGTTGCCGTATTGTTCGATGAAACCTCCGGCAAAGCTAAACCAATCGGAGCCTGACCAGCCATCCGGCAGTTTCGGCTCACCCTCTTTGGCCCCGGTGCGGTTGACGGCACTGCCTTGGGCGAAGCCAAAAAGAAGCGGATCATCATGGGCCCCCCCCATCAAAACGATTTCATAGACCCAGTAACCATTGAGGCTGTCCCAACTCCCCGTGTAACTTCCGCCATGAATGGCATTCGTGATATACGAAGGGAGTGCCCACGCGGTCCCTTCACGGGCCAGAATATCGGCATTCGTCAGCAACTGAACGGCGGCCGCGGGAACCAGCAAACTGTCATTAACCGTGCTGAATAACGGATGAAGCATTTCGGTCCATGCGTTAGGCGCATAAGTTCCGTTGTCTGAGAGACTGTTCAGTGCTTTATAAATATTGCTCTGCGTTTTGCCCGCATCAAAAACATTGCCGGTGACACCAAACGGAATGCTCACGATGGGATCACCACTTATCACTCTGTGCGTATCGCGGGTCAGTATGACATTGAAATTCCCTCCGGAGACCACGCTGGTCGTGAATTGGGGAACGTAAAGATAAAATCGCGTGTTTTCGCCGTCGCGGGTCGACGTCACGTTGGCGTCGGAAGAAATGCAGTCGTTCAAACCGTTGTTGCCCACGGAAAAAGCGGAGGTCAAAATGTCATTCGCCCCGCCGCGCTGCGTGCTGAGACACATTTGCAGGATGGTGCTGAGCCGGCAAAGCTGCTCGTAAGAGGCACCCGCCGCCTGTGCATTGATCAGATAATACCGAAGCACGGAGTCGATGTCCCCCATGACGCTTCCGTTACCGCTCAACCATGTCGTGGCGAGCGAAGGATTGAAAAAACTCGTCAGGTCCGAATTTTTGTCTTTATTGATCAGTTGTGTCAGCATCCCCGTGTTCATGGTCACCGAGTCGTACCAATTGGAAAGGGCCGACGCCCGGGTCGATTCGTCCGGGCCATATCCCTGATAAGCGACGATGAGGTCGCCGTCGGAATCCAAACCGCCGACGGTATTCCATTGATTGTTCGGGATGTTTTGCGTTGGTCTCAAATTGACGCTCTGGCTGGAAGTGCGAAATTCCGTCCGCACGGTTGAAATATATGGATTCGTGCCAGCGTCGTTAATGGCGAACATTTGCGCCACGGCGTCGCTTCCTTCGACGCCATAAGTGCCAAGATGCTCGGATGTGTCAGGATGTCCCTTCGTGTAAGTGATCAGGTAGCGGTTGTTGGAATCGAAGGAAACACTCGAATTGTAACCTGCGGCAACAAGCCGGTTGCTTACAACGGTCTGGGGAACTCCCGAAATGAAAGGGAAATAAACGCTCTGATAAATACTGCCCTCAAAATAGACATAGTCGTCCATATTAAGGACATCGCCATACGTCCATGAGATCACGGCGAATCCGGTGCTGCTGATGGCGACCTGGGATTGGGTTTTCGGATACATCAAACTTTGATCGGAAACGACGACATCCCCGGTCAAAGGTTTCCCTTCACGGTCGTACCATTTGGCGGAAATTCCCTCGAAATAACTTTGCGTTTGCCGCATGTCGCTCCACGAAATGATGAAATTGCCGTCCGGGTCCATGCCGACGGACGGTTGCGATTGCAAACCGTTCGTGTATGTATTGACCTGGAACTGGTCTCCTTCGGGGCGCACCCCCTGTACGGGATGATTGGTTGCATTTTGCGTCGTGTAAGCATCGTCATAGAAGGAAATTTTCGAATTGTCGATGATTCCCTGCGGCGAAAAACGGCGGGCGTAAATATTGGTTGTCAACTGATTGGTCGCATCATAGACTTCCCCCTGCCACGTAATGACGAAATCACCGTCGGTGTCCATCGCCACGGCGACGTTCACCTGGTTGGTCTGTTCAGGACGCATGGTCAGCGGATCGTCCGGTTCCGGGGCGTTGACGCGAAACACGTCACTGTTTTGTTTGACCGTCCTGACGCCGGAAACGCTCATCGGGTCGTCGCCGGACTTGCCGAAATATTCCGCACCGAATTCATCGACGGCACTGAGAAAATAAAGCTCCGGCTGATCGATTTTTCCCGAACCGTCGACAAACGTGATATTGAAATTATTATAGTAGGCTTTGCCGTCGATGATGGTCGCCTTGTCGACGACGGTGACATTGACGGTGGGGCCGTACATCATGGATGACGCCATACCGCCCGGATCGACCGTGCCGCCCGGTTTCGACAGGTAATTGACGCGGGGATAATAAGTCAATGTCGTCAACCGGTCGAACGCCGCCTGGATTCGTTGGGCGTTGCCCGCCGGATTGCTGGGGTCTATCAGGATGCCGATGTCGTTTCCGTATTTGTCGTACTGCGTGACAAGCATCGGCTCGCTGACCGTCGTGACGATCGCACCGGCATAAAAGCCCGACGTAAAATTGACGTTGCGAATCTGCAATTCGGGCATGTTTTCCCCTTTGCACGACTCGCCGAACGTGATCGTGAAATCCTTTGTCCCGTCGGCCGTGACGGTGATGTCCGCCAGCTTGCCGCCGAGACCTCGCAACGCCTGCTGGATGATTGCCGCCGACGCGACCGGCCCGTCGGTTTCGTTGAACTTGACGGTCGTCCAGTCCGCAACCCCGTCGCTGTTGACATCAAAGCCGCCGATCTCGAATGTCCCGGCGACGTTCACCGTCATGGCTGTGGAAGTGAAGTTGTTGCCGGTGGCCGTCTTGATGGTGAGATGCTGAATTTCATTCGGCGCGTACATCAACTTGATGCGTCCGTAACCGGTGCCCGTAGTCGGATTTTTTACAATATTATTCGTCAGCAACGCCGGCGGAATGGTCACCTGTTGCAACTCGTCCGTCACGTAACGGGCATAGATGTTGTAGTCGTCGTAATATTGTCCCGTCTTGGGATTGATGATGTCCGTGCCGTCGTTCTGCACCCAGGCCATGATGAAATCGCCGTTGTTGTTTCCGGCGACCGCCTGGTTGCTCCAGGTGGTTTCCTCGTAATTGATCGTCTGATAATTGTTGTAACCGACGGTCTCGAGCATGTTCGACGTGATCGGTTTTCCGTTCATGACGTTGGCGGTCTGTTCGAACGGCATGACCGTGTTGACCGTGAGAAGCTGGCGTTCTTCCAGCGGGTCGATATGCAACTGGCGAGGCTTGAATGCATCCCTTTTCACCCTCTTTTTCGATGAAAAAACACCACCGAGTGATTCCGACCATTTCAACAATTTGGTGATTCCGGAGAATGACATTGTATGTTCACCTTTATGACTGATATGTTGTGAAACCTGATTGACGATCCAAGACGAGGGGAAAAGTATCCGTTTTTTGACTGACAAGGTTGTTTGACGATGACGTTGTTCGACTCAGGCTGCCGGTACGCGACAAACCCGTTTCACATCCACGGGAAACGAAATTTTGCCGGCCGATTTCGTTCCCAAAATTTCCATTTTACGTTCTATTTCACGATAACCCAAACACGGCCAATCTTTATATTGATTGGAGTGACTTCCGCCGTCAAGTTATTTGTCCCATTTTTACAAAAAAGAGTAAGCGGAGACAAAATATTTGTGACAGTGACGGTACTGTCCCCATAAAAACCAAATTGATATTCGATTCAAATTTCTTTTGTTTTCAAATTGTTTGGAAAGGTATTCTCGTTCCGATGTGACTTTGATGTTGATTCTCACGATTTAGTTCCACAAAAGTATTTTGTCGGAAAAAGAATGGGCAAAATGAGTTAAATGGGACATTTTTCGCAGTTGCAGGTCACAGTTGCGGAGCGAGGGAGAATTTTTGTCTCCCCCTTGCGAGCCGTAAGAATTCCAGTAATCTTTGGGGGTGATGTTTGGGAGAAATTTTCCAAGTGTTGAGTCACATCTCTTGATCCGTTCAAGAATAAACTCTGTTCTTGCAAATAATTGATGCGAATATTGTGGCGCCGTAGCCAAATGGCTAAGGCAGCGGATTGCAAATCCGTTATATCCCGGTTCGAGTCCGGGCGGCGCCTTTTTCACAACGGATGTTTCATCCGATGTTATGTGAAGAATTGTTTCCCATCAGAGAGCGGTTGAATCTGAAATGCTTTGCAATGGGGACATTGTAATCTTGCGAAAGCATAACTCTATGCTAAATTGACATTTATGGTATTGGCTGTGTCTCAATTTGTCGAGTCAAGATAGGGGTCCTGCCCCATTGAAATTTGCACCTTTTTTCGTTCCTTTTCGTAATACATCATGGTTTTCCGGTCGCGGAACCGTTTTCTCTCGACTTTGCTTTGTGCTTTTTTGAAGCGTCGACCGAAACGGTTGTACTCTTTTCCGGATTTGTAACCCGGTTTTTGGTATTTTTTCGCTTTTTTCGGACCATAAGCGGTTTCGAGCAATTCGTCATCGAGTGCCAGGTACTGTCGGTATGTGCCGGGGTCCCCCTGACGACCGCAACGCCCGATCAACTGCCGGTCGATACGCGCCGAATCGTGCATTTCGGTGCAAATGACGTGCAAGCCGCCGAGATTGCGGATTTCTTCGGTCAGCTTGATGTCGGTTCCGCGTCCGGCCATGTTCGTCGAAACGGTGACGCGGGCGGCTTCCCCCGCTTTGGCGACGATGGCCGCTTCCGCTTCGATGTGGTTGGCGTTGAGCACTTCGTGCTCAATGCCGCGTTCCCTGAGCAGTTCCGAGAGAATTTCCGACTTGTCGATGGTGCGCGTCCCGATCAGAATCGGCCGGCCAAGAGCGTGTATTTCGCACACTTCGTTGACAATGGCATCCCATTTCGAGCGTTCGTTCGCAAAAACACGGGTTGATTGCCGTTTTCGCCTGGGCGGTCTGTTCGTCGGAATCGGGACCACTTTGCAACGGTAAATTTTCCGCAATTCATGCCGGGACGCATACGCCGTTCCGGTCATCCCGGCGAGGTTTTCAAAACGCCGGAAATAATCCTGCACCGTAACACGGGCGGCCTGACCGGTCGCGACGGTGATTTCGACCCCTTGTTTCGCTTCGACCGCCTGATGAATCCCTTCGCGCCATTTTCGCCCTTCACCAAGACGTCCCGTGAATTCGTCGACGATGACGATTTCCCCGTCCCGGACGACATATTGCTGGTCGAGAAAGAACTCGCGGTCGACCTTGATCGCACGACGCAAAAATTCGTAAATGTCGAACAGACCGGTCGTGTCCATCGCTTCCGGTTTCGGCAGGTTTCGGGCTTTCAGACGCCCTTTTTTGGTCAGTTCCACCGTTTTTTTCGTGTGATCGTACTCGTAATCCTCGTCTTCGATGAATTCTGTGACGACATCCGCCGCCCATTTGTAGCATTCGACTTCCATTTTTTGTTCTTCGGTCGGCAACGCGCTGATGATCAGCGGCGTGCTCGCTTCGTCGATGAGAATGCTGTCGGCTTCGTCGACGAGTGAAAAAAACGGTTCCCGTTGCACCGGGTCTTCGTTGACGACCGCCGGCCCGTTTTTGTTGTCGAGCATGGAGCCGAGCAGGTCGTGCCGCCCGTCCCGGATTTGCCGCAATAGCAGCCGGTCGCGTAAAAAGTCGAACCCGAATTCTTTGGCCGTGCCGTAAGTGATGTCGGCGGCATAAGCCTCGCGACGCTGATTTTGCGGCTGTTGCGTTTGAATGACGCCGACTTTCATTCCCAGTGCGCGATAAATCGGCTCCATCCATTCGGCGTCACGTTTGGCGAGATAGTCGTTGACCGTTGCCAGGAGAACGCCGCGACCGACCAATGCGTACAAATACATCGGGAGGGTTGCCGTAAGCGTTTTTCCTTCCCCGGTTTGCATCTCGACGATGGAACGGTGAAACATCGCCGTTCCGCCGAGCAACTGGACGTCGAAATGCCGCATCCCGATCGTCCTCCGGCCCGCTTCACGAACAAGGGCGTAAGCCTCCGGCAACAACGATGCAAGCGTTTCGCCGCTGCGTGCCCGATAGCGGAGCGAAAGGCTCTCCTTTTTCAGGTCGTAATCCGACAATTCCATCAGTCGCGGCTCGAACGAATTGATGGTATCGACGGAGTACGACCATCGCG